>CENT01097514.1_pt1 | contig 41049 bp, 35 predicted proteins | sample 530141 | NCBI WGS metagenome assembly CENT01 (sample SAMEA2591074, study PRJEB7988) | marine metagenome | isolation source: saline water (ENVO:00002010), including | reverse complement strand
CTTCACAGGCGCCCCTTTTTTCTCACTCTTGTTTTAACTTGCTTGAGCTTTGTCCATCACTTTTCCATTACAGCGTTATAGCTTTTTAGCTCTAATGCGCTTGCCCTTTATTTTGCCTTCGCGAAATTGGGTCATTGCACGCTTCACGCTGCGCTGCTTCACTGCGACAAAACTTGCGCTATTTTGTACCGCAATTTTACCTATATCATCACCTGGAATACCTGCATCTTTGGTTAATGCACCAAGGAGGTCGCCAGGGCGAAGCTTTTGTTTCTTACCCGCGCTAAGTGACAGGCAGGTAAACTCTGGCTGGGTAATTTTGTTTTTATGAAAACGAAGACTTTGCGCGCCTTTAAGGGGGATGTCTTCTTGCTGCAGCACCTCAATTTTTCGTAGCGAGTTCTCTTCATCATCGCTAATTAGCGTAATGGCCATGCCCTCTGCCCCTGCTCGTGCAGTGCGGCCAATTCTGTGAATATGCACTTCTGGCTCTTCACTTACGGTGTAGTTAATGACACACGCGATATCATCAATATCCAGTCCTCTGGCAGCCACATCGGTAGCAACTAAAATCTGCAGTGAATCACTGGCGAACTGCATAAGTACAGCGGTGCGCTCATGCTGTTCCATATCACCTTTTAGGCCTGCTGCACTGAAACCTTCTTCTACAAGCTCCTCTACCACTTCAGCTACCTGAACCTTGCGATTACAAAACACAATGGCGTTTTTAGGGTGGTAATGAGTCAGCACCGCTTTTAGGGCTTGAACCCGAGTGTGCTCTAGCACGTTGTAACCAAGCTGCGTGATTGCTGGCTTGTTGTCTTGAGATTCCACTTTGCACGACACAGGATTTCGTAAATACTGATTAGCTACACGCTCAATTTGTTCAGTAAAGGTGGCAGAAAACAACAGTGTCTGTACCTTAGATGACATAGGAGAGAAAATAACGCGCAAGTCATCCTCAAAGCCCATATCCAACATTCTGTCAGCTTCATCAAGCACACGAAAACGCACATTTTTTAGTGTAATTCGACGTTTTTCTACGTGATCCATAATTCGCCCTGGCGTACCCACGATAATGTGCGGACTGTGTTTAAGGGACTGAATTTGCGGCCCCATGGGTTTACCGCCACATAGAGTTGTCACTTTCACGTTACCAATTTGCTTTGCCGCCTGCCTAAACTGCTCTGCGACCTGATCGGCTAACTCTCGCGTTGGGCACAAGACTAATGCTTGAGTAGTAAAGTCATTAACATCAATGTTTTCCAGCACAGGAATAACAAAACACAGGGTTTTGCCACTGCCCGTTTGCGCTTGGCCAATAATATCCCTGCCTTGTAAGGCACTAGGTAAAGACTGCGCTTGAATAGGCGACAGTTGGTGAATGCCTTGAGCGTCTAGCGCTTTTACAACTGCGGGGTTTATATCAAGGTCTTTAATCGTTTCAACTGTCATTATTCTATCCAATGCGGAGATTCAAAAGCCCTATTTAACGTTTTTACCACTCGCTAGTGGCATTCTTACTGACCATTAGCGGTAATTAGGAGGTAAAAACGGAAGGCCCATGATAATTTAAAAACACGCGAGCGGTTTTTCAATAACCGTTTTCATAACAGCTTTTATAACTGCTACTACCACTGTTTCTTAAACAGGTAGTACTATTACTATTACCAAGGTCGCGTGTTTAAGTATAAAAAGAAATTGTCGCTATAGCGCAAATATTACGCTAAGTGCTACGCCGACTGGAAAGCTGATTTAAGCTTCCACTGCAGTGTTTGACCCGCGTAAAACGGTACCATATCAGTGCCATCGGCCAAGGTCACTTGCTCGGGTACATCCCAATTTTCTTTCACTAAGGTCATCGTTGTTGTGTTGCGAGGCAAACCATAAAAGTCTGCACCATAGTGGCTGGCAAATCCTTCAAGCTTGTCTAGTGCTCCTAGCTGCTCGAACACTTCAGCATATAGCTCTATGGCAGACCACGCGCTGTAACACCCTGCACAACCACACGCATTCTCTTTTTTGTGTTTGGCATGAGGCGCTGAATCGGTGCCTAGGAAAAACTTCTTGTTCCCGCTGGCGACCATATCTCTTAGCGCTTTCTGGTGGGTGTTTCGCTTTAATACGGGTAAACAATAATTATGTGGACGCACACCGCCTACTAATAAATCGTTGCGGTTAAGTAATAAGTGCTGAGGTGTAATAGTCGCGGCCACAAATTCATTGGACTGCGCCACAAATTCTGCAGCGTTTGCTGTAGTAATATGTTCAAACACCACTTTTAACTCAGAGAAAGCAGCGGTAATTTGAGTTAAATGGGTATCGATAAACACCTTTTCACGGTCAAAAATATCAATGTGATTTTCTGTCACTTCTCCGTGAATAAGTAGCAGTAACCCCTGCTCCTGCATGGCTTCAAATACGGGATACAAGGCTTTAATCCCTTTCACTGCAGCATCGGAGTTAGTGGTGGCTCCAGCGGGGTAAAGCTTACACGCAGTTACCCCTGCATTTTTCGCATCGACAATATCTTGTGGTGATGTTTCGTTAGTGAGAAACAGTGTCATTAGAGGTTCAAAGCTACTGCCGGCAGGACGCGCTGCATCAATACGCGCTTTGTAGTCCATCGCCATTGTAGCATTAACCACTGGGGGCACTAAATTAGGCATTACAATGGCGCGCTGAAAACATCGTGCCGTAGCAGGAACAGTTTCAGCTAGCATCTCATTATCACGGAAGTGAAGATGCCAATCGTCAGGAGTAGTGATGGTTAACGTTTGCATGCCTAATTCTCTCATTACTTTTCAGGATTTTGGTATTACTACAATTTACTGCGTACTTAAATTTTCTATGCACTGAGGTCTTTATGTCATAAAACCCTCAGCGCTAAATGCACATACATAAGAGCTCGGTCATAAGCGCTCTAACGTGCTTTGCGCCAGTGGTAAAATGTATTATCTATGACTTTTTCGTGTATGCCGCAATAATAACGATGCGGGTGCCGTTGACCTTGCCTTCAATATGTAACGGGTTATCACAAAGGCTGATCCCCCTTACCGGTGTACCCCGCTTCGCAGTAAACCCAGCACCTTTAACGTTTAGGTCTTTAACAAGATGTACGTTATCGCCGGTTTCAAGCGCAGTGCCATTACTATCCAATGTGGCATCGCGCTCTATAAGGCCAGCTTCGGCCCAGGTCTTAGCATCGTCATCGAGATACATCATATCTAGTGCATCTTGCGCCCACGCTTCGGTGCTTAATCGAGACAACAATCTATAGGCAACCACCTGCACCGCAAGCGTTGTCGACCACATAGCATCGTTAAGGCAGCGCCAGTGCACGGGGTTAAGTTCTGCTTCACCCTCTAACTGAGCACGGCAAGTATCGCAGGTTAAAATAGCGCACCCTGCGGTGTCGTCTGGTGATTCAGGTACCATGTAAACCTCAGTATCAGAGGTGGATTTACATAGTTCGCAAGCATGATCAGCTCTGGTTATAACGGCGTCTTGAAGCACAATTTACATCTCAAAAATAAACTGTGTGCAATAATAGCATAAATTGCTCATCAACACGCCCTCTCTCGAGGTGAACTTCAACAGGTCCTTTTAGCGTTATTTTCTAAAGTTGTTGTCTAACGTTACCCTCTAAAGTGCTGTATTTTGATCTACCCATATGAGTTTGTCGGTGTCGTAGCCCGCATTTTCAGCAAACGTCATTAGTTCTGCGATGGTCGCATCTGGCAATGTTTTCGTTCTCGCTAGCAACCATAGATATTCTCTATCTGGGCCGGTTACTAATGCGTATTGATAATTTTCCTTATCAAGCTTCATCACGATATAGCTGGCGTAAAATGGCCCAAAAAATGACACTTTAAGGTGTGCTGTGGTGGGCTCATCGACAAAATAAGCGGTACCCTCTGCCTCCTCCCATTCACCAGCGTCTTCCGAATAACCGCGGTTGATAACCTTCACGCCATCATCATCTCTCATAGAGTAAGTAGCCGTAACACGGGAAAGCCCTTCTTCGAAACTATGATCATAACGGGCAAGCTCATACCACTGCCCAAGGTACTTGTTGAGATTAAAACCGGTGATGGGCTTCACGCCATCGGGTACGCTTGTGCAGCTCGATAGCAGCACACAAAGAAAGGTAACAAGTGTTAGTTTTTGTAGAAAGCGCATACTAATTTCCTAATTTCATACGTATTCATAGCATTAGCTTTAATGCCGTCACTTTATTTATTGATACGTCGCTTTTAAAAGGCCTGCAACAGCGATATTGTAACTGATGCGACACAGTCTATACGTCACAGCTTTTTTGAAGAACACCTTTTTTTAAGATGAGGGTTAAAAAGCATATTTTGGAGAACGCACTTTTGAAAGGAAACGCTTTGAGTAACGATATGAGTTCCGATTTGAGAAGCCATGCTAATAAGGGCATGCAAGCACATTTCCCATCTGCCAGCAGACTCGTTTACGGCTGCATGGGCCTAGGCGGTGGCTGGAACAACAACCCAGTAACGTCAGACCACATAAACGAAACACATGCCATTATCAATAAAGCGTTAGAGCTAGACATCAACGTATTTGATCACGCAGACATCTATACGTTTGGAAAAGCAGAGCAAGCCTTCGGTGAGGTGCTAAAAACATCGCCCACGTTACGGGACAAGATGATTATCCAATCAAAATGCGCTATTCGTTTTGAAGATGACTTAGGTCCTAAGCGCTACGACTTCTCGGCAAAATGGATAAACACATCGGTGGAGGGAATTCTGTCCCGTCTACATATCGAGCAAATTGATGTGCTTCTTCTTCACCGACCAGACCCACTTATGGAGCTTGATGAGGTGGCTGAATGTGTGGCGTCACTTCAACAGCAAGGTAAGATTAAACACATTGGCGTGTCTAATATGAACGGACATCAAATAGCGTACCTACAATCTGCGCTATCAACGCCTATTGTGGCCAATCAGCTCGAAATGAGCTTAGGCTTTAGAGAGTGGGTAGAGGACGGCATAACCACCAATAGCACTGCCAATCGCCAAGTTGGCTATGCATCGGGTACGGTTGAACACTGCATGCTAAACAATATTCAACTGCAAGCATGGGGAAGCATTGCCCAGGGTCGCTACACAGGTGCCACCACAAATAATAACACTGACAAGAACACCGCAGAACTCGTAAAACGATTAGCGAGTGAGTACCAAACTACCCCAGAAGCTATTGTATTAGGTTGGCTTATGAGGCACCCCGCTAAAATACAGCCTGTACTTGGCACGACCAATCTTGCAAGACTAGCAGCATGCAAAGAAGCGGATAACCTGACGCTATCGCGTGAGCATTGGTATGCGCTTGTAGAAGCCGCTCGCGGCCAGGAAGTTCCATAACACCAAAGCCACAACGCAGTGGCGTTGTGGTCAACGCCGCTGTATTTCATTACATACTTAGCGCGTTCTTCGCGCAAAGGGGTTTGCTATGCTAAACGGGTTTCATCACGTTGCTATTATTTGTAGTGACTACCCGCGTTCAAAACAGTTTTATACCGAGATATTAGGGTTTAGCGTTATAGCGGAAAATTATCGCGAGGCCCGAGATTCCTACAAATGTGACCTTGCACTTGCCGACGGCAGTCAAATTGAATTGTTCTCGTTTCCGAGTGCTCCAACTCGACCTTCTAGGCCTGAAGCGCAAGGGTTAAGACACCTCGCGTTTAAAGTAGATAACCTAGATGCGGCCATCCAAAAACTAACGGACAAAGGCGTAGAATGTGAACCCATTCGCGTAGATGAATATACTGACAAGCGCTTTACCTTCTTCCAAGACCCCGACGGCTTGCCGTTAGAACTCTATGAGGTAGCACTCTAAACAATCATGCCATAAATAATCATGCCCTAAACAATCATGCCCCAAAACAATGAAGCCCTAACAATACAGTTCTGAGCAATTGTGTTTTAAACAGTCATAAACAATGCTGTTTTGAACATAGCTGTCCTGAGCCGTGCTGTTTTAAATCATGCTGTTTTAAACCGTGCAGTTTCAAACAAAAGAACACCGCATTCTTAAGGTAAGTAGGCCAAGCAAGCTATAGCATTTTAACTTCACGTTGAGGAAAGGGTATTTCTATCTCCGCCTGTTTTAAGGCGTCGAACACGGCTTTATTCAGTGCATACCGAATTTCAAAATGGCGCTTTGAAGGAGCTAACACCCGTATGCCAATATTAATACTGCTGTCGCCGAAATTATCTATACCAATAGAGTGCGTTTTGTCCGAGGGAACACCGTCTACCGACGTCACTGCATCTGTCACTACTGAAAGCACGCGGTCTACGTCACTTGAATAGGCTACGCCAACAGACAGTTCAATAAGCATGTTGTCTGCAGAGTTATGCAGCACTTCCCCCACAATCAGTTTATTAGGAATTTGAATAGTGACATTATCTTCATCGATAAGCAGGGTGTAAGGCAGCATTACTTGGTCTACCACCCCCGAGACGCCCTGCACTCTGATAGTATCGCCAACAACGAAAGGACGCGTAATGATAATGGTAAAGCCCGCCGCATAGTTCGCAAGCATTCCTTGAATGGCGAGTCCAGCACCAAGACCCACAGCACCTATGGCCGCAATTAACGGCGTAACGCTTATTCCGATATTGCCTAGCGCAATAATGATAACGATGCCGAGGATAACCAGTTTGCTGGCGCCTCCTGTGAAGCGACTTAGCGTAATATCAATATCTCGGCTGATCATCACGCGCTCGACAACGCCACCTATTTTTGCCGATAACCACCAGCCCACCAAAAAGATAACCAAAGCGCCAAACATCTGGAAACTGTAGGTTACTGCAAACTCTACCAGGGTATCGTAGAGTGCTTGGGCTTGCTTGAGTTCGTCCATAGGTGAAAAAGATACGTCAATAATTGAGATTTGCCGAGGATAAACAACATTGAAACTACATACAATAAAATGAATGCACTAGAGCGTATGGATGGTGTGAAGCGTATGCCCAAACAGACACGGCCCAAATGAAAACACCCCAGTTATTGGAATGTCCAATGACTGGGGTGTTTCATAGTATTCATGTTGTCGTTTAGTTGAGGCGCTAGCTTAAGGCGTTAATTGCTGTATTCAGACGCTTCAATTTCGGCCAGGCGTTTTTGCGTTGGGTTTTTAACAAAGTTATATACCATGCCGATAAATAAAATAGCGGCAAATACCGTTGCAACCATAAACCCGTACTTAGCGTCGCCACCGTTAGCATCACTCACCAAGCCCATTATGAATGGTCCAGCCGCTGCGCCTGCTGCGGTGAAGAAAAGAATAACTCCCGCAACACTGCCGTGCTGGTGCTTGGGAAAACAGCTTATTCCTTTAGAATTAAAGGTAGGGTAGATAACCGACATGAAAATACCCGTCAACGGGAATAGATAGAGCGCCACTTGCTTGCCGCCCATTAGTCCGGCACCAAAACAAAGCACAATGCCCCCACTGAATAACATCAGTACGAGTGCCCAATTAAAATGCGACATCATCCAGATACCCACAAAGCGACCCGCGGCTCGTAAAATGAAAAATGCCGTTACCGAGTAAATTGCTAAGATTTGGCTGACGCCTTCTGTGTAGCAATCATAGGTTGCTCGAAGTGTAGAGGCATCACATACCAAATAGCTAGGCATCCACACGTATATTGCGCTTTCGGCAGCCACGTATAAAAATGCGCCCACAGAAAAGCCAAAAGCATAGGGATTTTTTACAAGTGCTAGACTTTGCAGTACTGAAACCTGCTTTACTTTCTCACTTTTTTCACGGGTATAATTTGGGTATTTTACGAATAGTGCGCCCAGAATTAAAACAGTGCATACACCACCTGCAATAACATAAAGCCACTGCCACGCCACTCCTTGATGGATTAAGTAAGCGACGATTAACGGCCCTATAATTGCGCCGACGCCAAAGAATGCCTCAGCACCGTTCATCGTTGAAGTATGCTGTTTTGTGGATGAGGAAATATCGCCTATAAGCGCAAGCGCGCCGGTTTTAAATACACCTACAGCGACGCCAGATAGACTCATCAAACTTACAATAAGCAAAAAATCATCAGCAACCAAAAAGCTGTAGCACGCCACACCAAAAATGGCTAAACCCATAATAATAGTTGGCTTTCTACCTATTTTATCGGCTAAAAAGCCCAAAAACAGGCCTGACAACGCTATGCCCAACATGGGAAGGGAGTGCATAAGGCTTGCTTGTGCATTAGTCACAGAGAATGCCACCTTCACTTCCTTTATAATTTCCCCTACCGAATCTGATGTCATGGCGAACATCATAAACATCAGGTAGGTTAACCATCTTATAATTCTGCTATTTTGATCCTGATTGGACATAGTGAGTCTCGCATCAATACTGCTATTAGAGCCTAAAACCAAGCTAATTTATGTTATTCGCCCGTCACTATCTAGATGTACTAGACTATTTGATGAACAAATGTGTAAGTTTATTTGATAAAATAACTTAATCGTTTAAGATAAAAGTTAACAGAATTTAAAATCCCTGTAAACTTGTTAATTCTTATCTTTCTTTTAACGCAACAGAAAAAACGGATTTGCGTAACAATTTGGAGCCATCTATGAACTATGCCGCTGACGTTAGTGTTTGCCTAGACCGCATCTTGGAATCTACCGATCTATCAGGCCTAACGAAGAAGGACGCGACGTTATTCACCCAACGTCTTGAAGCGCATTTTCCTTCGCTCTTCGAAAAATACACTTATGTGTATGGCCACCAATACGATTGTTACTACCATTTACAAAAATTAGTAGAAACGTTAAGAGATGGGGTTAAGAAAAGAAAACCCGCCCTTAAAAAGCTTGATGAAAACAGGCTTAAATCACCGCTATGGTATCGCGACGAAAAACAAGTAGGTTTAGCGTGTTATGTTGATTTAATGGGCCCTACCCTTAACGACCTACACGACCGCATTCCTTATTACAAAGCACTAGGTATTACCTATCTTCACCTAATGCCACTTTACGATGCCCCTGCGGGCGACAGCGATGGTGGCTACGCTGTGTCTGATTATCGCAAGGTAAACCCTACGCTTGGCACCACAGCAGATTTAGAAAAGCTTGCTGATGCTCTGCTCAAAGAGGGAATTAACCTGGTACTCGATTTTGTGTTCAATCACACCTCTGACGAGCATCGCTGGGCAAAGGCAGCGCTTGAGGGTAAAAAGCAATATCAGAACTATTACTATGTTTATGATGATAGAACCATACCCGACCAATATGAAACCACGCTAAGGGAAATATTTCCTCAGGTTCGTCGAGGCAGTTTTACCTTCAATGAACAGATGCAAAAATGGGTATGGACTACGTTTAACAGCTTCCAATGGGATTTGAATTACAGTAATCCAGAAGTCTTTAATGCCATTACATCTGAAATGCTGTTTTTAGCTAATATAGGCTCTGCAGCCCTTCGCCTAGATGCCCTTGCATTTATTTGGAAAGAAATGGGGACTAATTGCGAAAACCAAGACAAGGCCCACGTTTTAATTCAAGCGTTTAATTGCTGTTTAGAAATAGCGGCGCCTGCGGTGGTATTTAAATCTGAAGCGATTGTGCATCCCGATGAAGTCAATAAATATATTGGCGAAGACGAATGTAAGTTGTCTTATAATCCACTTCTTATGGCACTGCTTTGGAATAGCCTAGCAACCAGAAAAACCAGACTACTGACTCGCTCAATGCAAAAGAGCTTTGCTATTTCTGATAATTGCACTTGGGTGAATTATGTTCGCTGCCATGATGATATTGGATGGACCTTCGACGATGATGTGGCACAAGAGCTTGGTATTAATGGCAATGATCACCGCTTTTTCTTAAACCAATTTTTTACCGGACGCTTTGAAGGCAGTTTTGCTAACGGCGTGCCGTTTGCAGAAAACCCATCGAATGGCGATTGTCGCGTTTGTGGGTCTCTCGCGTCTCTGTGCGGACTGGAAAGTGCCCTACAAAATAACGATGCGAAGGGTATTGAGGAAGCCGTCAACCGTATGTTGTTACTTTACGGCATTACGTTCAGTATTGGTGGTATACCGCTATTGTACTCAAGCGATGAGATTGCAAAGCTTAATGACTACAGCTATCGCGATGACGTAACTAAGCAACACGACGACCGCTGGGTAAATAGAATAGCCGTTACCCCTGAAGACACTGCACTGGCCATGGAAAAAGTACAGCGTACGCTAAGTCCTCAAGAAGATGCGAGTTTAAAGGTATTTAAAGGCCTTCAACACATGTTGGCAATTCGCAAAACCCACGCTGTATTTGGTAAGGCGCGCACATACATTTTAGAAGCTAGCAATCACCACTGTTTTGCATTTTCAAGAGAAAATGAAAACGGCGAGAAATTATTAGTAATAAGTAACTTCAGCGAACACGTACAGCAAGTTGATGGTGAGATACTAAGAACACTAAATGGCACATCGTGTAAAGACTTACTATCTGACAGCACCTTTAAAGGCGATGAGACGGTAGTCACACTTCGCCCTTTCCAACAGCTTTGGATTACGCAATAAAAAGTATTTTTATCTTATTCGCCCCATTAACTGTCATTAAGCGTACAATAAGGGCGCAGCAGTTAACGCTGCTGCGCTTTTATTATTATATATAGCAAACACTTACCTTTTTTTAATGACTTTTTAAGGCAAATATTACCAATACCACTATACTTTAGTTTAGTGAGAGCCTTAGTTTACCGACGTTGCGCTAGGAAGCGCCACCGTCAAAGTAGTTTTTCACTTTTAAGCTTTTGAAGATTGATTCATCACGCAATTTTTGTGCTTCGGGAAACTGAGTACGCAACGGAAGTATCACGCAAAGCGTGAAATATGGACATCATTATGGGGAAAGAAAAAATTATGCATGGCGAAAGCGGATTGGAATATATGTGCCCACATTGTGGGGCAACGAACACGGTTCAAATTGGTATACTCAAAGACATGTATACCGAACAATTTGATTCCTGCAGTGGCTGTAAAAAACAGTTGAGCTTAACACCCGCTGATGGCGTTGGCGGAAGGATAAACTTGGTCATTGACGCCTTAGACCCCGATTTTCGAGCCAGATAAATTCAAAAGACAAATTCAAAAACTGTATTCATAGTATAAATATGAAAAAAGCCGCGTAGTTAACGCTCTTATGGAGCAATAACTACGCGGCCTTTTGTACTATTTATGGGTGTTGCTGATAAAACTAGTGCTGAAATCTAGCGTTAAACCTTTTTTAAGGTCTCTTTTTAACTTGGCTTTACAAGCTCGCTATGAAAAGAAGCTGCGTTTCAAGTCCTTATCAGTAAGGAACTCACCGCCTAGCGCCGACGTTTTAGTATACGAGTTTGTATCCTTAATGCCTCTCGCTTTCACGCAATAATGCGTAGCGTTAATAGACACCGCCACATCATCTGTTCTTGCTAGCGTTTGTATAGCCACGAGTACCTGTTGTGTTAATCGTTCTTGTACCTGCGGGCGCTGGGCAAAAAAGCTAACAAGACGATTTATTTTGGACAAACCAATAACAGTATCTTTTGGTATATAAGACACTGTCGCAGTTCCGTCAATAGTCACAAAATGATGCTCGCACGTGCTGGTTAGGCTAATGTCAGACACTTGCACAGGCTGGTCAATCTGCATCTTATTCTCAATGGCAGTGATTTTAGGAAATTTCCTATAATCTAAGCCACCAAAAATTTCATTCACATACATTTTTGCAATGCGCGTAGGCGTGTCGCACAAGCTGTCATCCGTCAAATCTAGACCTAGCGTTTCCATTACGTCGCGCATGGCACTGGCAATACGCGTGCGCTTTTGCTCATCGCTTAGACCGTTAGGCACCATGGGCGTTTCTAAGCCTTTCGCTTCTAATACGTTACGTACACGCTGCGCTGATTCAGATATAGAGGGATCGAGTGCGTCGCGCACAATTACCGCTTCTTTTGCTAACATTGGATTATCCGTATATGACTTCTTTTTTTAACTTCTACGCACATCAATGCGTTACAGATCGACTAGGCCAGTAAATGACTTTTTTTTAATATAGTTGCCAAGTTATGTACCAATGGCACACTATTTACGTATTCCCTTACATATTAACTATTTAGGAAAACACATTGACCTCACCTATACTTATTACAGGCGCTAGTCAGCGATTAGGACTGGCTATGGCAGACAGCTTGCTCGAAGAGGGTAATGCCGTTGTCGTAACCTACAGAACACTGCGACCCACAATAGAAAAACTCAAAGACAAGGGCGCAACCGCTATATATGCAGATTTTAGCACTGAGCAGGCTATTGATCGAGCAATTGATGATATTAAGGCAGCAAGCGAAAGCTATCGCGCAATCATTCACAACGCCTCCGATTGGGCACAAGAAAAAGACCATGCCGATAAGCACAGCTTGTTTAACCGCATGATGAATGTCCATGCTCTCGCACCCTACCGTATTAATCTCGCCTTAGCCCATTCGCTTTCAAATCAAGATGGTTTTAGCGACATTATTCACATGACAGACTATGTACAGGATACGGGCAGTGAAAAACATATGGCCTATGCGGCCAGCAAAGCAGCTTTGCACAACTTAACGCTCTCTTTTGCAAAAAAACTAGCTCCCCACGTAAAGGTAAATAGCATTGTCCCTGCCCTTCTCATGTTTAATGAAGGTGATGACGAGGCCTACAAACAGAAGGCATTAAAGAAATCCTTACTTGAAACGGTACCTGGTGCACAAGAAGCAGTAAAAGCTATGCACTATTTACTGAACAGCGACTACATCACCGGACAAACCCTGCATTTAAATGGCGGTAGGCATTTAAAATGATGCAAAGGCTCAGAATAACGAGAAAAATAGTGTGTTAGATGCTTTTTGTAACATGTAGCCAATGCCGTAAATTTATTAGACGGAGTGTTGGTGGGACTGCACGGTACAGTTATACTTAGCCTTTCACTGTTTACTTGGATGAACTATGCAGGGCAAACGCACTATGGCGCCAGAATGGCATGATGCAGACGCTATCATGCTGGCATGGCCTCATGCCCAGACCGACTGGGCACTATGGCTTGAAGAAGCCAGAGACACCTATCTCAACGTCATAACTGCAATAAACCGATATAATGCAGGGGTAATACTACTTTGTGCACCCACAGATATCGACGACCTTACAGCGCGCCTTGCACCTGATGCAAAGGTACTAATTGTACCTGCCACATATAATGACACCTGGGTGCGGGATTATGGGTTTATAACTTGCTTAGATAGCGACAAAAACGGCTCGCCAGTGGAATTTCGCTTTAACGGCTGGGGCAACAAATTTAACGCTGAAGACGACAATCTTGCCAATCAGCGATACCTGGCCGCTCTGTGTAAATCGGTATTGAGAAGCAGCCCTATTGTTGCTGAAGGCGGTGCACTTGAAATTGACGATCAAGGACATTTGCTCACCACTGCACAATGTTTGTTAAACCCAAAACGCAATGGCGATATGACATTGTCTTCCTATGCTGATGCGTTCAGCGATATATTGGGATGTAGCAAGGTTACCGTATTACAACACGGACATCTTGAAGGTGATGACACCGACGGTCATGTAGATACATTGGTGCGATTTACGCCTAATACAGGACTCGTTATTCAAGCCTGTGATAACCGTCTTGATGACAGTCACTTTAAAGGGTTGAAGGCACTTTGCGATGAATGTGCCCATGAACTTCCAGAGCATCAGCAGTACCGCTTACCGCTACCGTTTATTAGCAACGAAGATGGCGATAGACTACCCGCCTCTTATGCTAACTATCTCATTTGCAACGGCGCTATTTTGCTCCCTATTTACGGGCAAGACGAAGACAGGGAAGCAATTAATGTTATTCAAAAAGCGTTTCCAAATTACATTGTTGAACCAATTGATTGTCGTGTGCTCGTAAAGCAATACGGCAGTTTGCACTGCATTTCTATGCAAGTGCCAAAAAATACGTTGAAAGACGACATCATTGAGACATTAGGGAAAGGAGTATCACTACATGCCCCCAAATAAGTTAAAAGTGGGCCTTGTGCAGCAGGCTGTAAGCGATAACGACAAAGCGACAAATTGGAACAAAAGTGCTGAGCAAGTGGCTAAACTTGCCGAGCAGGGTTGTGAATGCATTTTGTTACAAGAGCTGCACAGCACCTTATACTTTTGCCAGCAAGAAGACACCGATGCCTTTGATTTAGCAGAGCCAATTCCTGGCCCAGCAACCGACTTTTTTGGTGGGCTCGCTGAAAAACACAACATCGTTTTGGTTACGTCTCTTTTTGAAAAGCGTGGCTCAGGGCTTTATCACAATACTGCGGTAGTTTTTGATAGAAGTAAGGAGATTGCAGGGAAATATCGCAAGATGCATATTCCTGACGACCCTGGCTTTTACGAGAAATTTTATTTCACGCCGGGTGACACCGGCTTTGAACCCATACAAACAAGTGTTGGAAAGTTAGGTGTACTGGTTTGTTGGGACCAATGGTATCCAGAAGCGGCGCGCCTAATGGCAATGGCCGGTGCAGACTTGTTGTTTTATCCCACGGCAATTGGCTGGGATGTGAACGACACTGCCGAGGAGCGCACCCGTCAACATGGCGCGTGGGAAACCATTCAGCGCGCCCATGCTGTGGCTAACTCAGTTCCGGTTATCGTAGCCAACCGTACTGGCTTTGAAGCGTCACCTGTTGAAGGCGACCCAGGTATTCAGTTCTGGGGTCAGAGCTTTGTAGCAGGCCCGCAGGGTGAAATACTGGCAAAGGCCGAAGCAGAGGGTGAAACTACCCTTGCTGTTGAGCTTGATATGGAACGTACCGAGCAGGTTAAGCGCATTTGGCCTTACTTCCGTGACCGTCGCATAGATGCCTATGATGACCTAACAAGACGCTGGCGCGACTAATAAAAACGCCTCTCATAAGTTGCGCTACAACAGGTGCAAACCAGTCGCACCTGTTGTCCCTCTTACTTTCAAGGTCAATACGCTTTCGTCTAATCAACTCTAAGTTTTAAATATAACCTCGTCGTACATCATAAATGTGTGTCTTTCTTTTTTTGGCAGTAGTGCCAGCATCACCTCATCCTCGATGTCGAGGCCGCCGGTGAATTGACCAAACGCAGGCATAACAAATAGCTTATTCGTTGATATAAAACACTTTCCTGAGTAACGCCTGCGTGAGATAGCGGTTCGCATTTTAGGGTGAAAATGGCCGATGATTTGCGCCGGATTTTTACATGCTGAATCGCTAGGCACACCGACTGTTTGCTGGTCTGGCAACTCGTTAAGATGTTGTTCTTTAAGCGCCTGGCAAGATAAATTATCAAAAGCATTGGGCCGATACTCTGTAGGCTCATGGCGAAAAACAATATCATAAGCCCCCTCTTTCTTAAGGCGTATCTCTTCAAGAGCTTCGCCAGGAATACCCTCAGGCAAGTCAGGATCGTGATTGCCCTCTACCCAGCTCCACTGTGTCACTTGCGATACTAAATTGCATAGAAAGGCGCGGTCTTCAGCTGTCATTCGAGCCATGCTGTGCTTGTCGTGAAAACTATCGCCTAAACTAATGACTCTTGCCGGCTGATAATCTTCAATAATACGCGCTAGGCGCTTAAGGGTTGCTTGGGAGTCTACACTTGGCAGCGGGTTGCCATAACTTCGTAAATAGCTTCCTTTTTCTAAATGCAAATCTGACACCACCAGCCAGTCTAGCGCCGGCAAATACGCCACGCCTCTGGCATCTAGCACCCACAGAAGCCCTGCAAATTTGGTTATACTAAGTTTTCTTTTTGCTAACTGAGTCGTTAGCCAACTGTCGCTGATTGCCAATGAATACCTATTATTGTGTTTGCGAAAGCAATGCGCGTACGTCTTCCAGCATGTTTTCAGCCTCAGCGTACAAATCTGCTTGCTCTATAATTGCCTGAGCCCCTGCGCCTTTTATTTGTTCACTGCGAACATTCAGCACAATGGGAATAGCCATGGGAGACACTTTTTCTAAATTGACCAAGGTCGCGCTATCAACATAGCGAATAAGTAAGTTTGCCAGCCTGGATAAATCTAGCAACTCTCGCTCTGCGTCCTCTCTCGCCACTTTTAATAAAATATGGTCAGGGTCGTGCTCACGCAAGGTGTCGTAAATTAAATCTGTCGAAAACGTTACCTGCTTCATGGTTTTTTGACTGGCGTGATAGCGCTGCTCTGTGAGCCCGCTCACCACAGCAACCTGGCGAAACGACCGTTTTAGCATAGGTGCCTGCAGCATCCAGTCTTCTAACTCGTCGCCTAATATATCGGGCTGGAATAAGCGCTGAAGCTGCTGCTGTGTAATTGGGTTCACCGACGCTATTGATAGCCCGTAGTCAGTAACGCTAAAGCTAAGGGGTTTAATACTCATCTTTTCCATACGACGGGTTAACAACATGCCAAGGGTTTGGTTGGCCTTTCGCCCATCGAAGGTGTAATACAGCGTGTAATACGCTTGTCGAAATGGAAATTGCTCTACCAATACATTGCCGGGCTTTGGCAGTTGAGAGAAGGCTTCTTGGAGAACTAACCATTCTTGCACTTGTTTAGGCAGTGCTTTCCACTTCGAGCTATTAGCTAAAATCCCTCTCACGCCATCGGCTAAATAGGTAGACAACGGCATTTGCCCGCCACCGTAACTCGGTATTTTAGGCTCTTTTGCCTTAGCGGGTTTTGCGTGAAGCTGCATGTCTCTTATGGCTTCGTATTTAAGTACTTCCCCGGCAAAGTAGAATGTATCACCTGGGGTAAGCTGCTGAGCAAAATACTCCTCCACTTCACCAATAATTTTGCCCTGATTTCCGCGGCGTATTCGTTTAACTTTAAGACGACCAGATTCCACAATCGTACCAATATTTTGCCTGTGCCGCTGGATCACGCGCCGATTTGCTGGAGAAAACGTACCGTCGTCGTTCTCTAATAACCGCTGATAGCGCTCGTAGGCATTAAGGGCACTGCCGCCATCTAATGTGAACTGCCACAGTTTATCAAAATCACTTCTATCTAACCCTTGGTAAGGGGTGGCGTTTAGAATTTGCTGGTACAAGGTGTCCGGTTTATCGGCCTGACTGCACAAACAGTTCAAAATAAACTGGGGAATAATATCGAGCGCCCCCGAGTGCGGGGCATCGCCATCTAACTCACCTTTGTTGATGGCAGCTATTGCAGCCTGACATTCTAGTGCTTCAAAGCGATTCGCTGGGACTAACAGCGCTTCACTAGGTTCATCTAGTCGGTGATTAGCCCTGCCAATACGCTGCAATAATCGGCTGACCCCTTTCGGCGCCCCCACTTGTATAACCTTATCCACATCGCCCCAATCGATGCCCAGCTCTAGGGCAGATGTACACACCACAGCGCGAAGCATACCGCTTGCCATCATAGCCTCGGTTTTGCGCCGTTGCTCTTTGCTTAAACTACCGTGATAAAGGGCAATGGGCAGCGCCAGTTTGTTGGCTTCCCACAGCATTTGAAACAGCAATTCCGACTGCGCTCGGGTATTAACAAACACCAGCGTGGTTTTCGCTTTTTCTATTGCCTGGTAAATATCTTCAATGGCATAACGCGCCATAAACCCACCAAAGGGCATTCGCGCTTTTGAATGCAGCATATCTACCTTAGGCTTCTCTCCTGCCTTTACTTTAACAATATTGGCAGTACTGTCGCTGCCTGCCAGCCAGGCGCCAAGTGTTTCAGGGAAGGCCACGGTGGCTGATAGGCCAATACGCTGCATAGCCGGCGATAAAATAGACAATCGTGCTAACGCTAAAGACAAAAAGTCCCCACGTTTATTCGCCATTAAGCTGTGGGTTTCATCGATGATCACCCGCTTCAGCTTGCCAAATAGTTTGTCTGCATCAGCATAACTTAGCATCAACATCAGCGACTCAGGCGTGGTCAATAATATATGCGGGGGCTTTTTACGTTGGCGCTGACGTTTGTGAGAAGGCGTATCTCCGGTTCGGGTTTCTGCGCTAATACCCAACCCCATTTCTTCAATAGGCTGCAGCAAGTTGCGATGGATATCTTGGGTGAGCGCTTTTAGAGGAGAGATGTATAAGGTGTGCAACCCCGTAAAGTCCGACGTGCTCAGTAACGCATCTAACTCTACTAGACTCGGTAGAAAGCCTGATAATGTTTTTCCCGCTCCTGTGGGTGCAATAAGCAAGGTGCAGTCATGATTGTCTTTTTCAACAAGCATATCCCGCTGATAATCGCGAAGCTGCCACCCTTTCTTTTTAAACCACTTGGCAAATACAGGAGGTACTGATTTCATTAATTAACTTACTTCCATTTTTTACTCGTTATACGCAGCTTGCCCAGTTAGGTTTACCTGTAAGGTTTATTGCACTGGGTTTATTCCTCAATTTTTATGCATTGGTTTCGGGGCATCACCGTAACGATATCGTCATGAAGGTGTCAATTAACTGTCAAGTTGATTGGTTAGGGTATTTCCACACCAAATGACTATTTGAGCATTTCAATGATTAAAGCTCCTCACTTCAGAAGCGTTTTTATCTCAGATACACACCTTGGCAACAAAGACTGCAAAGCAGAATTTCTTCTTCACTTTCTTAACAACATGACCTGCGACAGGCTTTACCTAGTGGGCGATATTGTAGACATGTGGTCGATGAGCAAACAGTTTCGCTGGCCAGATGCGCATAACGAAGTGATACATAAAGTTATCCAGCTTAGTCATGAATCTACAAAAGTCATTTTTCTTCCAGGTAATCACGATGCTCCCTTACAAAAATATTCAGGAATGCAGTTTGGCGATATCGAGATAAAGCGCCAATACGTACATGAAACCGCAGCGAACAAACACTACCTGGTGCTACATGGTGATCAGTGTGATGGCGATGTGACTTTAGGCCGCTTTCACGCCTGGATTGGCGACAAGGCTTATGATGCGCTGCTATTTGCAAACCGTTGGTTTAACCTAATGCGAAGCTGGAGAAAACAAAGCTATTGGTCGTTAGCAGGCTACATTAAGCAGCGAGTGAAAGGCGCAAATAAGGCAATAGCTCGGTACAAAAACGCCACGACGAAGCGGGCAAAAGAACTGCGGCTTGATGGCGTCATATGCGGCCATATTCACCACCCAGAGTCGGATATGGTAAATGGAATTCATTATGTGAACGATGGCGATTGGATAGAAAATTGCTCTGCGCTAGTTGAAGACAACGCCGGAAACTTGCAGCTAATAGACTGGGTTGTGTATACCAAACAAGAAACGGTGTCTGAATTAGACCTTAGACACCTTGATTCGAAAAATAAGGCGGCGTAATGCGTACGTTTACCAAATGAATGCATGTGAAAGACATTAGCCATTGAAGAAACTTAAGCGGTATCAGTACGAACGCTATGCCGTACTGTGTAAGTTGGCATATCCGAAAGAATTTGACTATTCATCACTGGGCTTTTCAGCCCATCAGCACCATGCTGTGTGCGATTCACGCGGCACCGTAGTGGCACGCATTCTCTGCCGCCCAAAGAAAAAAGAAGTTATCGTGCTGTTTAGGGGCACCCAATCCATCCGAGATTGGTTACTCAACTTTTGTATTTTCCCAAGTAAAGCAAAAGGAAACTTTAAAGATAAATCAAAGCACAACGGCTATGTTCATTTTGGCTATCAGCTTCTGCTCAATCAAAAAAGTCAGACTACTATCTCCTTGCCTGATAACAATAAAAAAAACAGCGCAACACTCAGTATATATGAAGATATCGAAGCCAAGTTAGCACCACTTATTCGCTCTGGTAAACGCATAACATTTACCGGGCATTCGTCCGGCGGTGCCATGGCGGTGCTAGCGGCGCAGCGCCTTGAATTGGCATTTCCTAAAAGTGTGCGCCGTGTTGTCACCTTTGGCCAGCCTTCTACCAGCTATCGACGATTCTTTAAGCATTACTTACTTCACCAGCGCACATTTAGAGTTGTTTGTGACCTCGATATCGTCACTTTCCTTCCACCTATTCCTGGGTTGTTTAAGCACCTTGGCCGCTCGCTTTGGCTACATAACGAGCGTGTTTACGACAACGCAAAGCCTATCTGGCGGCTATATCGGGTTATTTCTCAGTGGCTTATTTCTCCTATCTCTTATCACTACATGCATAAGTACATTCGCAACAAAGACTTCTTCGACAAGCACTAGCGCGTGTTGACTTTTATTATGCAAAACGCAATAAAACGGCTTACAAACTGCTTCATAACTTCACATCTCATTGCGTAACGAAGCTTTCAATGCTTTTGGCATTGCCTGCTAAGTGGTCGGTTTATCTTTTCTGTCGTATGTACATTTATTGCAAATACAGAGGGGAAACGCTGCCTGTGCATCCATCGACATGGTTAAAAACTGATAATACTGGCTTGTACTGCGAACCGGGTGGGTTTTACATCGACCCCATGACAGAAGTAGACACAGCGTTAGTGACTCACGGCCATGCTGATCATGCACGAGCAGGGCATCATACGGTATATGCCAGCGTTGAAACCCTAGCCATTATGCAAACTCGCTACGGCGAAGATATGGCCGAAAAGCAACACACTGTAGCATTAGGTGAAAAGCTCACCTTTAATGATGTGACGGTAACCTTTTATCCCGCGGGCCATATATTAGGCTCTACGCAAATACTCTTAGAATACGGTGGCTATAGCGTGGTGGTATCTGGCGATTATAAACGGCGTCACGACCCCACCTGCCCGCCTTTTCAGGTGGTACCTTGCGATGTACTTATCACCGAGGCTACTTTTGGACTGCCTGTTTTCGAACACCCACCCATTGAGAACGAAATAGAGAAATTGCTTCACTCGCTGCGGGTATTCCCCACTCGGTGTCACCTAGTAGGCGCCTATGCCTTAGGCAAGTGCCAACGTTTGATTATTGCGCTTAGAGAGGCAGGCTACCACAAGCCTATTTTTCTGCATGGGGCGCAATTGAAGTTATGCGATTTATACCAACAGTTTGATATTGACCTTGGCGAACTTATTCCCGTCTCGCAGGTTGACGATAAAAAAGAGCTCGCGGGAGAAATTGTGATTGCTCCGCCTTCTGCATTGGCAGATAGATGGTCGCGAAGTCTTCCTAATGTGCGCACGGTGATGGCATCGGGCTGGATGCAAATTCGCGCCCGCGCAAAGCAGCGAAATGCCGAACTCCCTCTTATTATTTCCGATCATTGTGATTGGCCTGAACTACTTAGAACTATTGAGGAAGTTAACCCGAAAGAGGTGTGGGTGACTCACGGAAGAGAAGATGCGCTGATGTATCAAGCTGAAAAGATGGGGTTTAAAGCCCGCGCATTGTCATTGGTAGGCTATGACGAGGAAGAACAAGGAGGTGATTAATGGAGGCGTTTAGTAACCTGTTAGAGCAGCTGTACTTTACCGCTGGAACGAAAGCGAAAGCGCAGCTTATTGCAGACTATATTGAAAATACGCCCGACCCAGATAGAGGCTGGGCTATTGCGGCCATGGCCGGCACCCTGCGATTTGACTTTTTTAAACGCAATACCGTGAAAAAATTGATTACCGAGCATACCGACCCCGCTCTATTTGCGATGAGTTACGATTATGTGGGCGAAGTGAGCGAAACCGTTGCGCATCTATGGCCGTTCAATAGCCCTGTGTCACCCTTACCGTCTCTTCACAGTATTGTAGATAATTTTGCTACTGTATCTAAACAGAAAGTGTCTGCAACGCTGGCCGAATACTTAACCATGATGACACCGTCCCAGCGCTGGGCACTGCTGAAATTAGGCACTAGAGGGCTGCGCATTGGCGTATCAGCACGCTCAATAAAGCAAATATTGGCTGACTACGGCAACAAAGATATTAAAGAGATAGAAACCTTATGGCACGCTGTAAACCCACCGTATACCGAGCTTTTGCAGTGGTTAGAAGGGAAGGCCGACAAGCCTGATATAGAAAATGCCGTCACGTTTCATCCCGTCATGCTTTCTCACCCCATTGAAAGCAATGATATCGACACCTTTAATGCCAACCTTTGGCAAATTGAAAATAAGTACGATGGAATTCGTGTACAGCTTGCTGTGAATACTGAGCTTGCTGGCAAGGATAGAGAAATTGAAAAGCTCGCAACCAATCCCCCTCATGAACAAGAGCGCGAAAAGGCGCTGTTCTCTCGAACTGGCGACGATATCAGTCACTCATTCCCTGATTTACTGGACGAAATGAGCGGCAATATGGTGCTAGATGGCGAGCTATTGGTTATTCACAATACCGAGGAGGCCACTACCAGTGCATCAAATATGGCCAGCAGTTCGTCTGCATCAGAACCTATTGTTGATACGTTTAATGCGCTGCAGCAAAGACTTAACAAGAAAAAGCCAACCAAACCCTTAATGCAGTCAAATCCGGTGGGGCTTATTGTTTACGATGCCCTTGTACTAGAGGGCGAGAAGCTGACTTCCTTAACATTGGAGGCTAGGCGTAAAAAATTAGCCTCTTGGTTTGAACAAAAAAAGCCACCTCGGCTATTTTTATCTAACACCTTACATGCATCATCGCCCGAAAGTTTGCGCGCCCTTCATAGCACGGTTTGCGACAACAGATCCGTTGAAGGGCTAATGATTAAACGACTCGACAGTACTTATGTGCCCGGTCGACCTAAAGGCCAGTGGTATAAGTGGAAGCGAGATCCTTTAGTAGTAGATGCGGTGATCATGTACGCGCAACGAGGACACGGAAAACGTTCAAGCTTTTATTCAGACTTTACATTTGGCGCATGGGAAGGCGAGCAATTATTGCCTATTGGCAAGGCGTATTCGGGTTTTACCGACGAAGAATTGAAAAAATTAGATAATTGGGTGCGGCGCAATGCGGTTGGCCGGTTTGGTCCGGTAAGAGAAGTGAAAAAAGAGCTGGTTTTCGAAGTCGCTTTTGATGCAGTCCACCCTTCTAATCGTCATAAATCGGGAGTGGCCCTTCGCTTCCCGCGAATTCATCGGATACGCTGGGACAAGCCTGCGAATGAAGCAGATACCTTAGACGCGCTAAAACAACTGATAGAGCGTTAATTAAAAGAGCTTGTTACGCTACTGCGTAACAAGCTCTTTGTTGCGTTGCTTGGCGCTTTAAATATTCTGCGCTTAGCTCATTTAGTGCTTCGCTTTTCTGGCGGCTTAGCCGTTAGCTTCGCTGCTATATTGGTTATTTTGCTATTTCGCGATATCTTGCTGAGTAGGCAATGCACTAAACGCGCCGTATTGAGTTACGGTAAATGCACCACAGCGAATCGCAAACTCAGTGGCCTCGCTTACATTTTCAAAACTTGATGCCCAGCTATCAAATTCGTCAGCATTGTTAACTTTGGTTGAGAGGTAATAAAGGAACCCACCGATAAAGGAGTCGCCTGCCGCCGTTGTATCTTTAACATCCATTTTGGGCGACGCTAGCGTGCCGCTAAACGATGTTGTGATGTAGTGAATAGGCTCACCGCCATCAGTCACCAATACCACTTTTACGCCGCTCTCAAGCCATTGTTGTACTTTCGCATCAGCATTTTCTGCACCGTATAGCTGGTCGAGCTCTTCACGGCTTGCCTTTAAAATGGAAACCCGTTTCGCTGCCGCATCTATTCTTGAAGGTGCATTAGCCGTGTCGTCCCAAAATGCAGGGCGGTAGTTGATGTCTAAACACGCCATCATGCCCTCTTGGCGCGCCTTGTCTAAGATAAACTCTGTACCCGGTATTAGCTCTGGACCGGCAAGAGACCCTGAGCAAAAGTGCAGTACCGCATCTTTATTACAGTCGATAGTAGATAAGTCTTGCTCGGTAATATGTTTATGCGCTGCATTATCCACATAAAAGTCGAAGGAACGCTCACCGTCTTCATCTAGGTTCACAAACGCTAATGCTGTATTGCCTTGTGAGGTAGTCCATACAAAATCGGTATTAACTTTATAATGCTCAAGCATTTCTTTTAAAAAAGCGCCAAAGGTATCATCACCCACTTTTGATACCATAGCACTGCTGCCACCAAGCTGTGACACTGCCACAGCAACATTAGCTGGCGCACCACCTGCATAGGGTTGAAAAGGCTTCATTGCCGGTATGTCACCGTCTTTTGGCGCCGCACCTTGGCTTAACATATCGATAAGTACTTCACCTAAACATAATATTTTCATACCAGCCTCACTCTATTCGTTATACATACAACCATAGTGCAAACTCAATAAATCGCACTTTACGTTAATAAGTCGTTAATTAGTTATTCAATTGGGCATAGTATTGTCTTTCTTTTTAATTAAATCAACCTAATTGACTTAATTAAAATAAAGACAACAAAAATTGTATACTTTAGGTGAAGATTAGTGACCCATTGGCGTTTATAGGTTACATTCTGGTTCACTGGCACTGTTGGGTGTGTCAAACTTTTCGCTATAATCTGTGTTAACAAGCGCGATGGGAAAGCCTTATTTTTATTTAACATAAACACGTAAAACTCACACTTAAAGCAAACTTCAATGTTTTAATAATTCTCATTGAACAACTACTTTTATACTAGAGAGCAAGTTAACTATGGCAACACATTTGGCAGATAACCGGTCGGACAATGAACGGGCCATCATCTCGCTGATTAATAAGCATAAAGAGTTACCAAAAGCTCAAATTGCTGAATTAACTGGTCTTTCTGCACAATCTGCCACGGTAATTATTAAAAAGTTAGAAAGCGACGGCTTGGTATTACGCAATGCGCCAATTAAGGGAAAAGTAGGGCAACCAAAGGTGCCTTTCAGCCTTAATGCCGACGGCGCGTTTGGCCTAGGTTTAAAAGTAGGTCGACGCAGTTTCGAGATGACCCTTATAGATCTTTGTGGAAATGTACGCGCTACCGTCAAAGAAAAGGTGGCTTATCCAACGGTTGATACGCTTATGTCGTTTACAGAACGCGCTATCAACATGTTGACGAAAAACATTGCGGCTGACCATTTACCCAGAATTCGCGGGTTAGGTGTGGCCATGCCCTTCGAAATTTGGACTTGGGCAGAAGAAGCCGGGGCACCGAAAGAAATGCTAGAGCAATGGAAGCAATTCAACCCAAAATTAGCGCTAGAGTCTCTTGTCTCTCTGCCAGTATTAGTGCGCAATGACGCGGCAGCCGCATGCAGTGCAGAAATGTCATTCGGTAATGCTGCCCATTTCTCTCACTTTTTATATTTATTTGTAGGCACATTTCTTGGCGGTGGTGTGGTCATTAACGACGCACTGTTTACGGGAAGATCGGGAAATGCGGGCGCGGTAGGTTCTTTACCATTTTTTAACGGCAATGAGGAACATCAACTTTTAACACAGTCTTCATTATATGTTTTAGAAAATACACTTGATAATACTGGCGCAGAGGGTAGACAAATTTACAGCTCTACCGAGTACTGGAACATAGAGGAGAGCGTGATTGATAATTGGGTTCACTCTGCAGCGCAAGGTCTTGCTTATGCAGCACAATGCGCAATGAGCTTACTTGACATTGATGGCGTTATCATTGACGGTGCGCTACCTAAGAGCATTAAAACGCGACTTGTTGAGCAAACAAAAAATGAAATTGCCAAACGAGACATGCGTGGCATTACATCGCCGCGCATCATAGAGGGGCAAGTGGGAGCAAAAGCTCAATCCATTGGAAGCGCAAACCTTCCTTTAGTTGCAAATTATTATTGAAGAGCGAGTTATGACAGACCCCTTTGAATACATAGATATTTTAGACGGCGGTATGGGGCGAGAACTTGAGCGTGTGGGCGCTCCCTTCAAGCAGCCCGAGTGGTCTGCGCTATCGCTTATGCAGTCTCCTGAAAAAGTAGCGCAAGTGCATCGCCACTTTTTAGATGCCGGCGCTCAAATAATCACAACCAATGCCTATGCTATTGTGCCTTTTCATATTGGTGACGACGCATTTCAAGGGCAAAGTCTTTCTTTAGCTCAACGAGCCGCTCGTATTGCGAGACAAGAAATAGACGCGTTCGTCACTGAGCAAGAGGCACAAGAAAAAAACACACCGCTACTTGCCGGCTGTATTCCACCTGCATTCGGCTCATATCGCCCCGACTTATTCGATAAAAGCCAGGTTGAAAACATTTTACGTCCCTTGATAACAGGCCAGCAAGATGACGTTGATTTTTGGCTAATTGAAACCGTATCTTCAATAGAAGAAGCCAATGCCGTTGTCTCTATACTAAGAGAATATTCTACCTTACCCATTTGGCTTTCTTATTCTCTTGCCAATAGACACAACGACTCAGAAACACCAAAGCTTCGCTCTGAAGAGCCATTGGCCGATATTGCTGCAACACTTGATGGTGTCGATGCGGTTTTATTTAACTGCTCTCAACCAGAAGAAATGGAAGACGCCATTGCAATGACCCGCAAGATGAACAGTGGCATACGTATCGGGGCCTACGCCAACAGCTTTTCTGAGCGCAACCGTCAACATGAAGCAAATGCACTGCTTTCATCACTGCGCAACGATGTAACCCCAGAACACTACTTACAGTATGCAAAAACGTGGGTTAACGCGGGAGCGTCGATCGTTGGAGGGTGCTGCGGAATTGGCCCTGAACATATAGAAGCATTATGGGACTATTTTAAAAATCCCTCCCCCCAAAAAAAGCAGTAAGGGTCACCTATCGTCCTCTAGGTAATAAGAGGCCAAGATCAAAAAACGCCCTCATAGGGCGTTTTTTCAATCAGAGCGTGCTAGCTCTTTAGGTTTTTATCCAGAAAGTTAATTAACCCCTGATAGAGCTCTCGCCTATCTCCCTCATCGAAGACACCGTGCCCCGCCTGGGAGTATTGAAGGTACTCTGGCGGATTACCTGCTCTGATAAGCGCTTGAGACAGTGCTTCTGAGTTAATTTCTGGCACTCGTCTATCTTTAGAACCGTGAATAAGCATTACATTCGCTTTGATTTTATCTGCATGGTACAGGGGCGAGTAGGCTTTAAGTTGCGCTTTGTCGTTACCCAGCACTTTCTGCAAATAGGCTTTTCCGCCCCAGTTATTAGGGATATCACTCTCTGTAAACATGTATTGTAAGTCGTAAATGCCCACGTACCCGATTGTACACTCGTAAAGGTCTGGCTCTTTTACCGCAGACATCAGCGCCGCGTATCCACCGTAACTCGCTCCGTATGCACAAACGTTGTTTCCATCTACGTACTCTTTATCGATAGCCCATTTCACAGAGTCGTTGATATCATCAATCATTTTACCGCCCCACTCGCGATAACCTAACTTCTTGTACCTTTCTCCGTAACCATCACTGCCGCGAAAGTTCACTTGCAAAACCGCGTAACCACGGCTGGCTAAAAACTGCGTTTCGCTGTTGTAATCCCAGAAATCTCTGGTACCGCTTTGATGTGGACCGCCGTGGATCATCACCACTAGAGGAGGCTTTTCCTCACTTGATTGCTTTGGAAGGGTCAGGTAGCCATTAATCGTTTCGCCATCTGATACTTCAACGCTAATCGGCTTCATCGGCGCTAGTAATCTAGGGTCTATCCACGAACTGTTTGCCCATATAAATTGCGCATCTAGCGTTTCACTATCAAATAGGTAGTACTCACCGGGGTTTACATCGCTGCGTACATGTACAAGTAATGTTTTCCAATCTCGAGTGTGGCTGGCAATGGCAACAGTTTGACCGCCAAAAGCGTCGGCTAATAGCTTATGTATTTTTCGTGTTCTACTTTCTTCTTTCGCATACACGTATTCAGACTTATTCGGGTAAGTGACGCCCACTGCAGGCATACCATTTTCGTCATATAATACTTGCTCGATATCGGTAGCGTGAGAGTCGAAAATTTCAGTGTACTCTCCACTTTCAAGGTCTAGCTTAAAGTAGGTATAAATAACCTCTTCACCAGTAAAACCTGATAAATAAACGAACTTTTCATCTTCACTTAAGCCTCGTGGAATCAGGTTCTGAGCTACGCTAAACGCATCACCTAAATTTTTCCATTCACTGTCGTTGCTATCGCGGTATGCTGCGTGATACTTACCGCTCTCATCCTGCCAACGCATAAATAGAACCTGGCCATCTTTTGTTGCCAACGCGCTGCTGCGGTTGTGCGGCAGCACGTCTACTTTTCGCTTTCTACCTGTAGAGATATTTAACTTACTAATGATGGGCTGTTTTACTCGGTTATCATAGTAAACATCGCCTTGCTTATCCCATGGATATTCAGTGATTAAAATATGTCTTTCATCATTTTCTAAAAGGCTTAGCACCTCTTGACTGGCCAACACATCGTCTCGACTTGATAAACGGCTGCCTAGTTTTGCATCCCCTGCTCTATAGCCATAAAGCATTTCTGTTTTACTGCCATCAACATTCATAGCGAAAAGCTCACCAGTGGGTACTGGCCTATCATAAGAAAATTGCTTTTCAGCATATTCAAATAAAAGACGCTCACTATTTACCCATGTGACACTATGGATAATGTCGTTATTTTGAGGCCGAATCCCGCCGACAATCGCCATAGTATCTGTAGACAAAATACCAAGAATAACTTTGTTGTCTGCCCGTACCCGCGCAGCTAAATGCTTGCCATCTGGGGAAAGCTGTAGATCGAGGTAATCGCCGTGTTTGATAAAATAATCGAGGGGAAGCTGATCGTTTGCAGAAATAAATAAAGAATAAAAGGCCAAAATGGCCCCTAAAATCCGTCTCATAAATGTCCTTTTGACTTATTAGTAGGGCTTTTTTTGTTGAATCTACATGACTGCCATGTTGTTTTCAATAACAGGCATAAGCCACCAAGTAATATTTAATGTTTTAGTTTTTGGTGAGTTATGCCTGCAAAGAACCACTAAATAGATTAACCATCTTGAGTGTTACTAACAAACTAGCACTACCGAGTCACCACGTTTTTTGCTCCTTTTAATAGCGCTTCTTTGTCTATTTTATTAGGGACTTCCACGCCGCGCCTCGCAGCGGGACGAGCTTCAATACTGTTCTTCCAACGAATGAGATTATCTAGCCCGTCAATGCTTGCGCCCGACCACTCGTAGGTTCTTACCCAGCACCAGTTTGCCATATCAGCAATACTGTAATCGTCAACCAAGTACTCGTGGTTGGCGAGGTGACCATCTAACACCGTAAACAGTCGACGTACTTCGTTTTGATAGCGATCGATAGCTATGGGCATTTTTTCTTCTAGGTATCGATAGAAAACATTGGCTTGTCCCATCATCGGCCCTACGCCGCCCATCTGAAACATCAACCATTGCAACACTTTGCTGCGCCCTCTCGCATCACTTGGTAAAAACATACCGGTTTTTTCAGCTAGGTAAATCATTATGGCGCCAGATTCGAAGACCACGTGGTCGTCTTCACTTTTATCCACAATTACCGGTATGCGACCGTTAGGGTTTTTAGCGAGAAATGATGCCGTTTTCTGTTCGCCCTTCAAGAGATTAACGGGCACAACAGAGTATGCTAATCCCATTTCTTCCAGTGCTACGGAGGCCTTCCAGCCATTCGGTGTTGCTGCTGTATATAGGTCAATCATTAGGCTTTGGCACTCGCTCTGCTATTTACACTGTCATACCAACGAAGAAGGTTGGTTTGTTCATCTTTAATTCTTATATCAACAACCCGGGCAAAATCAATGGCGCATAAGGCGGTAATGTCTGCAATCGAGAACGTGTCTCCTGCAATAAACGTATTGAGTTCTAACCTGCGCTCAAGAATATTAAGATACTTAGACGCATTAATACCCGCTTCTTTGCCATACTCGGGTACTGGGACCATACGATCTTTGAAATACCCTGTGGTGTGCTGAAAACACATGCCAACTTGTAGCATAAGAGCCAGCTCTACTTGCCGCTGCCACATTGCTATTGTGCCTTTTTCAAGTGCACTGCTTCCCATTAATGATGGCTCTGGATGAAGCGCCTCAAAATAGGTACAAATTGCATCTGTTTCTGCAATGCATGTTCCATCGTCAAGCTCAAGAATAGGTATTTTACCAAGGGGGTTTTTCGCACGCATTTCAGCGCTTAAGTTTTCACCTTTTTGGATATCAACCTGAACATAGTCCATATCGATACCTTTTTCGGCGAGAAACATGCGAACGCGACGGGGATTAGGTGCAGTTTTGGTTTCGTAAATTTTCATAATCGTAGGGGCCTAGTTTGTTTTAAGTAGATTAGAACTTAGTAAAACAGGGATCAAATCACTCTAAATTAAGGTGAGTCTATTCAGTCACTGAATGGTTATACCTGTTTGCCCAATCATTAATTGTTGCTGTTCACCACTACTCTAAGACGCTTAATTTCATTTTCTGTAAAATCCGAGGTCTCATATTCACGTATCACTTTGCTGTATTCTTCCTTTGAAAGGTTAGCGCTTTGTAGCTTTTTAACATGAGCGCGGTAATCTTCTACTTTCTGTTCCCACGCGCCCTGCTTTTCCCACAATGTATTAAAACGCTCGGCCACTTCATAACCAAATTCAGCGCTTATTGCGCTAAAGCGAGAATTGTTATCACGGTATTGCTGCTTTATTTGTTGAATTCTGTGCATATCAACCGTCGGCTTAAAGGCTTCACTATCGCTTGCAGTAGCGAGGGATTCGACGATGGTATTCTTTTTTTCCTCACGAGTAAGGGTGTTGTCTTGGGCTATGACCAGCCTTGATAGCGCATCGTTATCAGAGGCCGCATCACTACCAAACAAATATTCATACTCTTGATGACTGAAAAACTGCCGTCGTAAATTATATCGGGCGTCTAGCTTTTCCTGAACACTTTTGAGTGACGCCTGAACCGTATTTATTTCCACATCTTCGCTGGCTAATGCCACTTTGTAGTTAACAAAACGGGCAAACAAGTCTACTGCGTAATCATGGGTATCTTTGGTATGTAGCGATTCACTGTGGGTCACATAGGCAATTTGTACGGCCAACGGCGCTTGTTCAGCGTGTTCTGCAATAAAGAGCTCAAACCTATCCTTTACCCAAATATTTAGCACAAATGGAATGAGGTTTTTGGTATTTTCACTTTCAGCAGTGGATGAGGCTGCCTTACTTGCAACAGTGCTTTTTACAGCAGCGTGTAACGATGGGGATGCGCCATTGTTAGCGATATTTTGTGAGCCTGAAGTCGTCGCCACAAAAGCTTCTGTATCGCTCTGTGTTGTAGCAACCGTCAGTAACACAACAATGATAAGGAGGACAAATAGCCCTCCTCCTATAACTGCCGCTTTCACTACAGCCCTTGACGTTTCAGTCTGTTAGCCTGTTGCACGAACACATTCACTGGGTTGGTTTCAAACCAGTGGGTAATACCAAAACTTTGATTAACCTCATCGAGATGATTCATTCTGTAGTTATCTCGCAGTACTTTGCCTAAATGAGAGCTACAGGTAGCCACTAATCCATCATTGGCTTCGTTAAATGCAGTGCCGGTAATGGCTAAGAAAGGATCGACAACATCAAGCGCATTGGTAAAAGTTTTACCTCCACTCCATGAATAATAATACACCCCATTTTCCGCCAGCATTTTGCCATCATTTCTGCAGTACGCCGATGACATACCCTCTGGGTAGCGTTGATTAAATCTCACGGTTTCATCCGTTGATAGCGAATTTAACGCAGCAATAGCGTCGGTGGGTTTGTCTCTAGGATCTGACCCCGAGGCAAACTCAATAATGTTGGCAAATGCGTTGACAACAACCCCAGCAGCATCTTCTTGAAAAGAGTCTTCAGCAATAGCATTACGCAGTTGGTCTGCGACTTTACTGCCCCAATTCACACCGCCTACTGAGCTTACTGAAGCAACCTTATCTGGTGCAACGCTTGCCGCATAGCGTGCAGTTGGGCCGCCGTGGCTGTGCCCAATCAAATTCACTTTTTCAGCGCCTGATAATGCAAGCACTTCGTCTATATAGTTTAATAACTGCTCACCACGCACTTCCGTTGAGTTTGCAGGTGATACTTCGGCAATGTAAACAACAGCACCATTGCGTGTTAGCTTTTGCGGCACTTTGTAGAAGTAATCGACAAATAGGATATCTTCAAACCCAAATAAGCCATGTACTAGCACTATAGGGTATTTCGTTTTCGCGTATGTGGATGCTGAAGCATGACTGGCAAATGCCATGCAAATTACAGCTATTAGTAGCGACACTCTTTTAATTATTCTCATGTGTTTCCCTTTTTATCCCACGACCGTTGGTCACAGACTGTTTATCGCGGGCTGTTATTGCATCGGCGCTTAATCTCATTGAGCAATACTGTGTGAACAGCAGGCTCTTCGCACAGGTCTGTGGTCAGACGTTTGTTATAATTATGTAAACATGGTGTAAATATCAAGGAGAGAATGAAATTTTTAATATATAGGAAAGGGTTATCTGACGTTATTTTAGAAATGTTAGAGCGATCTTTATTTAGTGATCAGTAAGTTATAAAAATTTAAGCGTATGACTATCCATACTATTTTTAGTATGGATAGTCACCATTCGTGGTGAGCATACTCATTAGAGTAAACTGCCAATTATTACGAAAAGTGTAACGTCAGCTGTGTTTAGAACGAAGGGTACTAGACCTGCTGCTGGTTAGCATAAGCCTGAATATAATTCACCGCGAGACTTGATGTAGTATGCCACGTAGAAGTGAACGGATTTAGCTTCATACCCACTTGATGCTGTACTTTGAAGTCGTCGCCGACCCAATTAATAAGCTCTTTAGGGGTGACAAACTTACGCCAGTCATGAGTGCCGATAGGCAGGTAGCGCATAATGTATTCAGCGCCAACAATAGCAATGACGAAACTTTTCACCGTTCTGTTTAGCGTCGCTAATATTAGCAGTCCACCGGGTTTTACCATGCTAGCGCACTCATTAATTAGCTGCTTTTGATCTGGCACATGTTCAACCACCTCTGCATTAATCACCACGTCAAACTGTCGACCCTCTTTAACGACCTCGCTAGAGAGTTGATGGCGATATTCCACATCCACATTACTTTGCTTAGCGTGACGTTTAGCCACCTGTACGCTTACTGCGCTGGCATCAATACCCGTGACCGCGGCTCCTTTTGACGCTAGTGGTTCACTGATTAGGCCGCCGCCACTGCCAATATCAATGATAGATAGGTTAGAAAAGGGCGTCGAGCTCTCTTGGCATGTAAAGTGTGAGCGTATTTGGGACTCAATAACCTCAAGTCTCGCTTTGTTAAAGTCTAGCGCCGTTTTAAATTTACCTTTTGGATCCCACCAGGTTTCAGCAAGTGCATCAAATCTAGCTATTTCCTCTTGTGAAAAGTTGACGTTGCCGCTTTTGGTGCTTTTATCCAACATGTAAGTGTTACCTCAAGTTCGTATTTCGAAAAGCATGTTTCGAAACTCATATTTTGAGAAGCTTATCTCAAAAAGCGTATCTCGAAAAATGGAGTGTACAAAAAGGGGGTATCAAAATGATGTGTAAAAAGGGATGCATCCCTTTTTACACAAAACCGTATACACTCTAGATTTACTAGATACGCAATTAGCGAGGTATTTGATTTTGGCGAATGCAAAAAATGTTTATGGCAGACCGCTTCAGCTTTGCTGCGGCAACGCCGGTTTTACGAGAGAAGGCTTTTGCTATGTGCCTTCGGCTGATGTGGGCAATCATAGCGTATGTGCAGTAGTAACAGATGAGTTTTTACAATTCTCTTTGCGCCAGGGTAATGACCTTATAACGCCGTGGCCGAGCATGGAGTTTTCGGGCCTACTTGCGGGCGACAGATGGTGTTTATGCGCTAGTCGATGGCTACAAGCTTATGAAGCTGGCGTGGCACCTACCGTGCGTCTAGAGGCTACACATGAAAAAGCGTTGGACGTTATTCCGCTAGCGATACTTGAAGAGTATGCAGCAACGTAATTTTTCAGAAAATTAAGGCGCTGATTAGCGCCTTAATTATAGCTTTGCAATTACTGCGGCGTTCGCAACACCATCAGCCGTGTCTCTGACATATCCTCGATGGCGTAACGTATGCCTTCTCTGCCCAAGCCAGAGTCTTTCACTCCGCCATAAGGCATATTATCTACGCGCCAGCTTGGTACATCACCAATAACAACACCACCAACATCTAGCTCGTTCCACGCCTTATGTGCTTTATAAATATCTCGGGTAAACACGCCAGCCTGCAGTCCATAACGACTGTTATTAACTTCATCTAGCGCCTCTTCATAACTATCAAAAGAGTAGAGCACCGATAGCGGACCAAAGGCTTCTTCCGCGCTGGCATCACAGTCTTTCGGTACCCCTTCCATTACCGTAGCATCAAGCATGGCTCCGTCTCTGGTACCGCCACACAGAATTTTTCCGCCTGCTTTTTCAGCGTCGATAATCCAGTCGTGAAGTCGCTCTGCCTCGCCCTCAGAAATCATTGGCCCAATAAAGGTATCTTCACTCGACGGGTCTCCACTGACCAACGCTTTTACTTTTTCAACGAAGCGCGCTTTAAAATCATCATAAATGGCGCTGTGTACCAGTAGCCTTTGTACACTGATACAGCTTTGACCTGACTGATAGTAAGCACCAATGATAATACGCTCTACGGCATCATCAAGGTCGGCATCCTCATCTACAATACACGCAGCGTTGCCACCTAGTTCTAACACTACTGGCTTTTTCCCCGCCTTGGCTTTGAGGGCCCAACCTACATCTGGGGAACCTGTGAAACTAAGCAGTTTCAAACGCTCGTCCGTTGTAAAAAGGTCTGCGCCATCTCTGCTGCAAGGCAAAATGGAAAACGCACCTTTGGGCAACGCGGTTTCAGCTAACACTTCACCAATAATGAGTGCGCCAATGGGCGTGCGTGACGCTGGCTTAAGCACAAATGTACAACCCGCAGCAATGGCGGGGGCCACCTTGTGCGCCGCTAAATTAAGGGGGAAGTTAAAGGGCGAAATAAACGAACAAGGGCCTATTGGCACCTTCTTCGTCATACCTTGATACCCTTTAGCTTTAGCTGAAATCTCTAGATTAACCACTTCGCCGTTAATACGCACCGATTCCTCAGCAGCAATTTTAAACGTGTCGATAAGGCGACTTACCTCGCCTTTAGCATCTTTAATTGGCTTGCCCGCTTCTATGCACAGCGCCTGTGCAAGCTCGTCGGCCCGCTCTTGAAACCGCTTTACACAATGCTCTAGCACTGCTTGGCGCTCATAAGGTGCCATTGCAGTCATAGCAGGCTGGGCGGCTTCTGCCGCCGCAATGGCCTTGTCGATGGTATCGGCGTCGGCGATGGCAACCTGCGTGGCTACCTCACCGGTATATTTGTTTGTCACGTCAAGATTAGTATTAGCGTAACACGCCTCGCTGGCGAGGTAGTACGGATAGCTTTCCTTTAACATATCGGCTCCTTCTGTTTTGCTTTGCTGTTCTAAATTGCTGCATGCAGTGGCTAATTAAGCGCGCAATATCACAACTTAGCACTGAGTTCTTTAATGGTATGGTTGAGCGTTTCATCGTTCATGCTGTAATCAATGGGACAATCGATGATGTGAACCCCCGGGGTCTGTAAACAACGCTCAACCATGGGAATAAGTACGTCGGTATCATCCACTCTCCAGCCCTGCGCACCATAGCTTTGAGCGTATTTGACAAAGTTGGGATTGCCATAGTCCAACCCAAATTCGTCGAACGCCATGTTGGCCTGCTTCCACTTGATCATGCCGTAGGCGTCATCTCGTAAAATGATCACCACGAGATCAAGTTTAAGCCGTACGGCGGTTTCTATTTCTTGGCTATTCATCATAAAACCGCCGTCGCCGCATACACTTAGCACGGGAACGTCTGGATTAACTAATTTTGCAGCCATTGCAGATGGTAATCCGGCGCCCATACTGGCTAACGCATTGTCGAGTAAAAGAGTATTAGGGTGATAAGCGGGATAATTACGAGCAAACCAAATCTTATAGATACCGTTATCAAGGGTCACAATGCCGTTGTCGGGCATCACCTTTCGAATATCTCTCACAAAGCGCTCTGGCAATATTGGAAAACGATTGTCGTCTTCGGCCTCTGCACGATGATGCACATAAGCTTCATGAACATCTTTGTAAAAATCGAGCTTCCAGTCTTTTTGCGGCGTAATTTCTTCTTTGATTTGCCAAATGCTATTAGCAATGTCGCCAACAACTTCAAGCTGCGGGAAGTACACAGGATCCACTGCAGCGGGGTCGAAGTTAACGTGAATCACTTTTTTATCGTTGTGATGCATAAAGAAGGGCGGCTTCTCTACCACGTCATGGCCTACATTAATAATAAGGTCTGCCCGCTCGATAGCACGGTGTACAAAGTCCCCGTCCGATAGCGCCGTGTTGCCGGCAAATCGCGGGTCGCTCTCGTTAAGCACGCCCTTACCCATTTGCGTGGTCACAAATGGAATACAGGTTTTATCCACAAATTCGCGGAGCATTTTAGCGGTAAGTTTTCGATTAGCACCGGCACCAATTAATAGCAGTGGCGACATTGCATTTTCTATCATGGATACGGCAGAAGACACCGCTTTGTATTCCGCAATAGGTCGTCTTGCCACACTTGGCTCTAAGAGGTGCGCGGTAGTTTGTTCTGCAGCAATGTCCTCTGGTAGTTCAATGTGAACCGCACCAGGTCGCTCTTGGTGAGCAAGTCGAAATGCTTCCCTCACCGTTGAGGGTATTCTGTCACCGCTTACCACCTGCGTGGTAAATTTGGTGATAGGACGCATCATATCCACAATATCGATGACTTGAAAGCGCCCCTGCTTGCTAGTTTTAATAGGTTTTTGGCCCGTTATCATCAACATGGGCATAGCGCCAAGTTGCGCATAAGCAGCGGGAGTGACTAAATTCGTTGCTCCTGGGCCAAGTGTGGCCAGACACACCCCTACTTTACCGGTTAATCGCCCGTAGGTAGCGGCCATAAAGCCCGCACCCTGCTCGTGTCGCGTAAGCACAAGCTTAATGGATGAGGAACGCAATGATTCAAGCAGGTCTAAATTTTCTTCACCTGGAATGCCGAACACGTACTCAACGCCTTCGGCCTCAAGTGCCTTCACAAATAAATCAGACGCTTTCATATACCACACACTCCTTTGTTGAATTAAATTCAAATAGTGCCTATTGCTACGCACTTAAGCCAAAAATCGATTGGTGTGGCTATAACAATAGGTGAATTGTGGTGTTTACGTCTAATGATTTCGGTGTTTTTGCTTAGCTATTTTGCTGTTCAGCTTCCCATTGTTCGAGCTTTTCTTTGGTGGCTGCATCTACCGATGCTTTATTCTCACTTACCCACCAGCGTTCCATTACTCGCACATTTTTTTGATTTGCTTTGTAAAACACGTCGATGATGTCGCCAACAAAGGGAATAAAGCCTAAACCAAAATCGATGGCAGAATTTTTTACCATCTGCGCAACTAAGGCGCTCGGCATACCAAGAGATTTACCAAGCCAAACAATGCGCAAAGAAACGAATAACATGAGTGCATCACCTGCACCAGGGATTAAGCCGACAATAGAATCCAAGCCAATTTTGATAGGGATGAAAGGGAGCTTAATCGCAGTATCTAATAAGTTGGCGAGCTTTTGCGCCTTCAGTAATGCCGGTGGTGCTTTAACGTCCATATTCACTCCTTTTTGGGCATACTGCCCTGATGTAAATTAACAATGAGGCATTAACATTAACATGCCCCATTTGAATGACCAGAGCTCAAACCAAGCCCCATATTTTAGGGCGTATAATAAGACATATACTTCGGGGCGCTATTTTGAGCTTAAACTTCAGAACCTAGGGCTTTAGCCAATCCTGCGCGCACCGAATTGTCAGATTCTACTGTCCAACCGTGAAGGTTTTCTTGGACAATATCAAATAACACATCGATGTGTTCTTCGTCGCTATTTAGCGCGTCAATATATTCATAACGCTCTCCGCCTGCTTCCATGAAGTACTCGTGGTTCTCTTCGCCTATCTCTTCGATGGTTTCTAGACAGTCAGCGGAAAATCCCGGGCACATCACTTGGATTGACTTAACCCCTTTGCCAGGAAGCCCTTTTAACGTTTCGTCAGTGTACGGCTTTAGCCATTCTTCTCGCCCAAAGCGGGATTGGAATGTCGTCATGTATTCATCATGAGATAGGCCGAGCTTTTCAGCAAGTAAGCGTGATGTCTTGTGGCATTCGCAGTGATAAGGGTCGCCATTCATCAAGTAACGCTTTGGAATACCATGATAGGAAAGAATAAGTTTATCGGCACGACCATGTTTTTCCCAGTGCGCTTTCACCTTATTGGCAAGGGCTTCGATAAAGTTACTTCTATCATTGTAGTGGTTGATAAAACGCAGTTCAGGTAACCAACGTCTTTTCGTAAAATCATTTGCTATCGCATCGAACGTAGAGCCTGTAGTGGATGCACTGTATTGAGGATAAAGGGGCAGCACTACCAACTTCCTCACCCCGTTTTCTAACATTTTATCAATAGTATCGCTAATGGCCGGTTGACCGTAACGCATGGCAAAATCGACAATAACATCATCGCCATACTTTTCTTTACAGCGCTGTGCGATAGCTTCTGACTGGGCCTTGGTAATCGATAATAATGGTGAGCCTTCATCTGTCCATACCGTTGAATACGCTTCAGCAGAGCGCTTTGGGCGAATATTCAAAATAACCATATTCAGAATGAACCACCAAATAATACGAGGCACTTCCACAACTCGCGGATCTGATAAAAACTCTTTCAGATAGGGGCGTAGCGCTTGCTTAGTTGGTGCTTGAGGTGTGCCTAAGTTGGTCACCAGCACACCAATTTTATCCGCCTGGGAGTGAGTAAAACCTTTATTCGATTTGTATTTCATTAAAAGCAGTCCGAAAAGTACAACGTTATGACACTATTATACTGAATTAAGGGTCGTTATGATCTCTTGTACGCCTATAAATACGCAATTGAATTGATAGGATATTCAGATTAAAACAAAAAGGGCGCGAGATAAAATCTCACGCCCTTTTCTGACAAATACTTATCACTTTCAAAGTGATAGAGGCTAAGGCTGGTAGTAGGTTGCAGCACCTGGCCCTACCGGCATACCTAGTAAGAATACCCAGACGTAAAACAAAATAGTCCACCCAATAACAAATACCATTGAATAAGGCAGCATCATTGCGATGAGCGTTCCCATTCCTAAATCTTTCTTATATCGCGCTGCCATAGCTAATATAAGCCCGAAATAACTCATCATAGGTGCGATAACATTGGTCACTGAGTCACCAATTCTATACGCCGCCTGAATCACTTCAGGCGCATAGCCAATTAGCATAAGCATGGGAACGAAGATGGGGGCGGTAACAGCCCACTGTGCTGAAGCACTGCCTAGTGAAAGATTGACCACGCCACACATCAAAATAAACAGGATAAATACAGAGGGTCCATCTAGGCCAGCGGCTTGTAATAGCGCCGCACCTTTTACCGCCAATACCGTGCCTAAGTTTGTCCATTTGAAAAATGCTACAAACTGAGCGGCGAAAAACACCAACGTAATATACAACCCCATTGCGCCCATACTTTTTGACATGGCGTCGATAACGTCTTTATCGCCTTTCATAGAACCTGTCACCTTGCCATAAACAAAACCGGGAACCGCAAACGTAATAAAAATAAAGGCGACAATGCCTTTTAGGAAGGGGGAACCCGCAACTTCGCCTGTCTCAGGATGGCGCAAGATACCATTTTCAGGAACCACCGTAAGTGCCAAAATAGCGCACACTAAGGCAAATGAAATACCCGCCCAACGCAACCCTTTCTTCTCAAGGTCGGTAGGCGCATCCATTGACTGACTACCTAGGTCGATAGACGCTTCAGAAGGGTCGTATTGCCCAAGTCTGGGCTCAACCACTTTTTCGGTAACTAACGCGCCCATTGTGGCCACCACAAAGGTACTGATAAACATGAAGTACCAGTTTACTTCAGGGCCAACCGCGTAGTCTGGGTCTATCATGTGCGCAGCTGCTTCGGTTATACCAGAAAGAAGAGGATCCACCGTGCCCAGCAGCAAGTTGGCACTGTATCCTGCCGATACGCCAGCAAAGGCTGCCGCCAAGCCCGCTAAGGGGTGTCGTCCTAGAGAATGAAATATCATTGCCGCAAGGGGGATAAGAACAACATAGCCCAGCTCAGATGCGGTATTTGACACAATACCCGCAAACACCACAGCAAAAGTCACAGCGCGTTTAGACGCATTCATCACGAGTGCCCGCATGGCCGCCGAAAGCAGCCCAGAATGCTCCGCCACCGATACGCCAAGTAGCGCAACCAATACCGTTCCAAGTGGAGCAAAACCAGTAAAGTTAGTCACTAGACCCGTCACAATGCGTTGCAGTCCCTCTGCGCTCATTAACGAGATAACTTCAATCATTCCATCAGCTTCTCGGCCTTTGGCACCCTCTGGGCGAGGGTCGACCACAGCTAAGTCAAAATAACCGAGAATACCGCTGAGTAAGACGATAAATACCGATAGCAGTGCAAACAGGGTGACGGGGTGTGGAAGTAAATTCCCTAACCATTCTACCGTTGCCAGAAACCGCGAAAATAAACCACCTTGTCCGCCATTATCACCGGCAGACTTTATTTGTTTGTTGTCCGTTGTCAAAACGTTCCCTCTGTCGTTATAGCGTGCCTGCTTAATATACTCGTTGCTGGGAAGGCAAAGATGCGTTGTGTGATATGCATAAAGCAACAAAGATCACGGCGTAGTTAGCGGCACTTTTATTGTAAATTCCATGGCATTTTATCGGATTTAACACGACTTTGGCAGAGCGAGGTATAAATGAGGTATTTATCTTATAAAGACATCCAGAATAAACCATTAAGATATGTCGCTAAAACAGATACTTGCCACTTTACAGCAGGCACAAAAAAGCCAGCCCGAAGGCCTGTCTCTTATACACAAATCCCTACTAAGTAATTAGTGGGGATTT
>CENT01037053.1_pt1 | contig 41104 bp, 34 predicted proteins | sample 530141 | NCBI WGS metagenome assembly CENT01 (sample SAMEA2591074, study PRJEB7988) | marine metagenome | isolation source: saline water (ENVO:00002010), including | reverse complement strand
CCTGAGGCCTCTGCCTACCAGTTGGCAAGAGGCAGATTCCACTGGAGAACGACTCTCAACTGGGAGACACCACAAGGCAAACCGAACCTAGCGATACTCAAGCAGTCACAGGCATCAGGTAGAATGTACGGCAACCACTTCAATGTGAGAACAGCAACCTCAGGAATAGATGACGACTTGAAGAAAGCCCATCCAATGAGGCACTGCTCGGTGATAGGGCACGGTGTGTCCATGGCCGCAGACATGGTGTATCACATGGATGGCGGATACCACCCCGGTGGTCATTGGATGGACAACCAAATCACATTCAACCCCCCACATCCCAAGGGTGAAACCATACTACAGAGATGGGGCAGTGGTTCATCAGATACCACATTGCATCCAAGCGCATACAGGGTGGCAGGACCAATCACCACCAAGGTACTGGCATACAGCGAAGTCGTTGCCTCCAGCGAGGTGGACATGGAGTACATCATAGTGGATGCCACTAGATGTCAGAACGGTGAGGAACTCGCCACAGTGGTAGGTTCGGCAATCAATGCCTTCCCCGGTGCTGGTGCACTCAAGGCCATGGGTGGCACGCACATGCCATCAATGAGCAACGCAATGAGACAGGATAGGTATGGTTGGGTGGAGAAGACCTACTCTGCAATAGTCAACTCAAGCAACGACCCTGATGACAACCACATCACAGTGACCGGAGGCACGCAAGACGAGTTGGAGAGGCTACCCGCAAGCGGCTGGCTCAGGACAGATGCCTCAGGCTTTGCACCCTACTATGCCAGAGAGGTGCACAACGACAGCGGTTGGAAGGCCAAGTTCTACCTCGCACCTAACAGAATAAGTGGACAAATGAAGTTTGAGGACCAGACCACTTGGTATGATACAACTGGCGATAAAGATACATTCCCCACAGTAAACTCAGGAAGCATCTGGGTGTGGTCGAAAGCAGGCGTTCACAGATTCAACAACGAGAATGACACTGGTCGTGACCACATGTGCCAGACTCACTTCTCAGGTCTGGTAGATGCCATAGACAGGACAAGACCGATAGGTGCGGTTGGTTGGGCAGGAGAGAGATACTCCTACCTCAACAGTCTGAAGGTGGGCACACAGGGATACGCTGCCGGGTTGGGTGCTTGGCATCCGATGCTCGGCTTCTCTCCGTATGGCAGCGCATCCTCGGCAATCACTGCATTAGGTCATCTACCCGTTGTTGGTGCTATGGTGCACAGCCCTGAAGCATCACCACCAATAGACGGGATGGGTGCTAACGGAGCGAACCTGATGACGTACCTAGGTGACCCATACAGCGCTTCCACTGGATTCAGGGTGAACGCTGACAATCAGGCTGCTTACAGCATAGGACACGATGCCTTCGTTGCACCTCACACCATACACACAAAGCCTCCCACGTACATCGACACCACTCTACCTGACTTCATGACACACCCACAGGGAGTGTTCGGCAGGGCATTCATAGTGGTGAGTTACGAGTGCGAGAGCGCTCTCGTGGCCAAGTACGACAGAGACGGCATCACAGGTCTAGGAGACTGGTTGCAAGTCAAAGGTGCTGCCGCTAACAGTGTAGCCAACCCCATTCACTATGCTGGCACTACGAGATGGGATGAGCGATTCCACGGTCAGGACCGATTCATAGCACCAGCGAACGCAGGTCCTAACGTAGAAGCGATGGTACACACCACACCTACTGTGAAGACCGTCAGCAACTACACAACGGACCACACACTGGACACTACCTTCGATGCGGAGTACTTCCTGCACGGTACTGCGAACAACTCCACTCTTGAGAACGCCATACCAAGCCTGCACAAGACAGGAGACCTGATATTCGACCTAGACCACTCGGTAGGTTCTTTCTTCCTTGAGGAGAGTGGTGTGGAGAGGAACGTCGCAGCCGACCTATACACTGGTGAGGACTTCACTCAATTGTACGATTCGGGCGGAACGCCATCCCATGACGACTTCTGGGTCGGTGATGTGAATGCATACGACTTGTACAAGAGGTCAGCAGCGAAGAACTTCTCGATAGAGCACATAGTGTGGAAGAGGATGGATGGTGGCAACCTCTCTCTACCAGCGGTGAACGCACGTGGTCTAGGTGCTGTTCCCTTCGTAAACAGGGTGAGTGGCAACAACGCCTACACCATGGGTGAGAAGATATTCGGCAACGTGAGATTCACGTTCGAGACCACCAACAGCGCCATGCTACCAGTGCTACAGGCACAGGAGTTGAATCACCCCCAACTCGCATCCAAGTTCCCACTCAACATACAGAACGTCTTGGAGATACCCAACGAGGAGATGCAGTTCGGTGAGATGACCGTCACTGACGACTCAGGACAGGAGCACGTGCTTGAGGGCGGCAGCCCTCTGGGTACAATCATACGTGGCTTCAGGAAGGTCACGGACAGGCAAACGAAGGGGATGTCCCCTGCTCTGGCCAACAGCGACGTAGCACCCAACCTCAAGATACAGTTGCCTGACCCCAACTCCATACCCGGCAACATCGTGGTGAGGTCAGGGTTCGACAGACTACAGGCGTACCAGAACGAGACCATGGGTTCTGGTGGCATGATACACCCAGACCTCAACGAGAACTACATAGGAAATCTATTCGACAACTCGGTGTCCAGTCCACGCACAGGCCCTACATACGAGGACCACAACTGGGAGCACATCGACGTGCTGACCAAAGACAGTACCAATGCTGGTTGGAAGGAAGCGACCAACAGCGCACCTCTGCAAACCAGTTACGAGCAGCATGACAGGACACTGTACTTCCATGTGACTAAGATGGGACACAGCAACACCGAGAGATATCCCACAGAGTACACTCATGCAGGAGGTGTGGTAAGTCAAAACCTCACAGTCAGTAGTTTCAGCGGTACTACACTCACCGTATCATCCACCGTAGACTCCTCGATATACGACGCTGGGTTCGGAACTAAGGAGGTAAGCGACAACAGACGCTTCCTACGCCTTGCCACATCCACTGACTCGGTGGTAGTTTCTTACACAGGAATCAGCGGAAGCACGTTCACAGGAGTGGTAGGAGATGTGGATTTCACCGCCTTCCTAGCAGCGAACCCACCAGCCTCAACTACAATCAACATCTCACCGTCATACTACATTCCAGCCGGTAGCAACCGCTTCTTCGCATCGAGGAGGCTACGTGACCACGCAGAGGTAAGTGGCAACTCACCAGACATGGCGAAGACTGAGTACTTCTCAGGCACATACGGCACAATCAATGCCAACACCCTAGCATACAACATCTACAACAAGCAGGTACTGACACCGATGCCATTACCACGCATGGGTCATCACTTCGTCACACCGACGATGCCGATGCTCCCCGGTCACTGGGCACATCCTGTTTACCAGAGTCTGTTCACGAAACACAAAGCAGAAAACGCATCACTGCGAGGCTTTGCTGACAAGAACATACTGGCTGATAGTGTGACTGCCACCATGGACAAAGCAGAGTTGGAGGCTTTAGAATCAGGAGCAGTAGTAGACCAGTTCAACGTGCACGACCCTGAGTTAGCATTCAGTGGTGTAAACGCTGCTCCATCGCTGCCCAGCGATATCCATGGAGGTGCGTTTACGCTTATGTTCGAGACGGGTATCAAATATGATGGTTACGGCATTCTAGCATCCACAGGCGACGCAGGTACGGTGAACAAGGCAGGTGGGCACACCATAGTGCTGGAATCCGCATACTACTACACTCTGGGCAAGAACTTCCCAGACCCCGCTGAGGTAGGTGCGTACCAGATTGTGATACAACCCAACACGTTCTCCACACAGTTGGTAGGATTCCACACAGACGTAGGTGCTTCCACCCAATCCCTGACTAGCCAGCAGGTACATACAGTGATAGGCAGGAAAGCCGCAAACAACACTCTAGGCACGGTTTCCCTGATTCTAGCACAGGCTACGCAGGCTGATGTCAGAGGCTGTGAGATATTCATCAATGAGGCAATGATAGACATCAACCCAGACCACGGCAGCCAATTCACCAACATACCGCCCTTGCTATTGTACAATCAATTCGGCGTAGAGGGCACGGAGTCACCCGTTTTCACACGTAGAGCACTACCGTACACACCGGGCCAGTTCAGGAACGCCACGCCGGGATACACAGTCAGCACACCTTGGTGGTCGCTCATCCACAAGGTCGCTCCAGACGACAGTTCCTCTGACAACTTCAAACACATAGCACTTCATCGCCCAGATAATTACTATCAGATAAAGAGAAGTACCTTTGGAAGTATAGGAGTACAATTAACAATTGCAGGATATCCCTCGATATATCCAAATATATATTCACATATATTACAAAATACATCTCTAAATCCAAAATGTATAGTAAAAAGTATTCAAAGTGCAGCAAATGGATATAGAACAATCACTGTAGATGATGCAAGTAGATTCCCAGAGACCCCACAATATGGAGAAGTACTGGAATATACCGATTCCAATGGTATTAGGCAGACATTATCATACACAAGACGCTCAGGATTGCAGTTAAACGCAATAAACAAACCAGATAAACTACAGTCAAACGTCCTTTCTGGGCCATTCTGGGACAGTATCACCACTGATTTAGCGGCAGGACTTGATGTTACAATTAGATTATCACAACCATATAACATATACAGTTCCAAGAATGTATTTACAGATACTAATAGTAGTATATTTACAAAAGTACTTTCACAATTAGAAAAAGGTACTAGAGATACAACTAATTTACATATACCTGATGCATATCTATGTATGTGGAATAGTAATTTGGGAAGACCATATACATTCTACTCGGATAGTTCACGTACTTTCAACAACCCAACCAGTGATAGGGCGGTTGACAAGAAGCCATACAACAGCCTACCTGAGCATTTCGAGAGCATACACTACCACGATTCGGTGTATGCGATGAGTCTAGGACCTCTATCACTGAGTATTAAGTCTGCTAACCCGGACACGAAAACAGGTGTTTCAGCCACAGGAGCGGCAATAGAGGCACTCTCTGGATACGAGGCGCAAGGTGGTACTACACTGGATAGCCAGAAGGTGATGTACAGCAAGTTCTGGCCGTGCGGTAGCCGTGGTGGGCCTCTGGTGAGCCGTTTGGACCTATACACAGAAGCGAGTGTATCATGGTCAATACCTCGTAAATACGCTGCAAACGACTTCTACTACTGGAAAGATGAGGATGTAGCCAACTCAAGTTACAATATGGCCAGCAGCGGTATCACGTTCGATACGATGAGTAGTTCGCATGCTGACAACCGCTACTCATACGGATGGAGGATATCCTTGAGACAGGCGTACAACAAACCAACATACGGCATACTGCCCGGCAGGGGCAAACTGGAGGATGACAATTCCTCAGAGACGCAGTACACCACTGACTATGTTGCAGGACCACTGGTGCACATGCCTGCCTCCACATGGACGTACATAGGTGGAGATACGTCGCAGTCCAACGTTTCTCTATCAACGACATACGTCGGTATCATGGAGAGGCAGACCAACTTCGCTGGTATGCTAGCAGCAGACAGACCCGAATACCAAGTGAGGTACAGCGAGGGCAGGAGGATGACCAGACCGTTCGGAGCACCACTGAGAACATTGGTAGCCAATAACAACCAAGGCAGGGACTGGTGGGGCGACATACTAGGAAAGAGCGTATACAGCCTCACAGAGGCCGCTCAGTACTATCTGGTGGATTGGTGGGGCAACGAGCGTGGAGAGGACGTAAGGCGTGCTCCAGTGCGTGGATTCGGTATCAGACCAGCATGGGACTGCGGAGATGCATACGAGTATGACAGAACCAACAACAGGTCACCCCACGCTAGGGTATTCAACAACGGCAGACCCATATTCGATGTCCTTGGTGTGATGAACTCCTCAGGAGAAAGGTCTGGTGACGCACCCAGATTGGGCGGTACTCAGTCTCTGAGTGGTAGCAGCACAGAGTTGGTCGATGTATTCGCCCCTACACACTCCATGAGAGTAGGGGACATGGGCAACGGCAGGGGAGTGAGATACCCCAGCCAATTCAACGAGGACATACTCACGGAGTTGTCAGAACCTGTGCACTCCACTGGTGTCGTGCTGAGTCACAACACAGCAGAGCCACCAGCCGTAACGGGCTTGTTACGCCCCCGTAACGACGTACTGCAAGCCGATGAGATTCCAAGGGGAATCAGCGCCAGACTGGAGATAGCAGAAGACGGTCTGCTCAAACCAGACGCAGTAGTCAGCGATAGGGTAGAACAGATAGTAGGTACATCACCACACAAGGACGCAATCAGCAGAAGCACCCCTAGGATAGGCATCGACGCTGAGAACATGGAGGGTCTTGAGAAGGACCACATAGCAATCAACACCGAGGCACACAGCCTACACACAGACAGAGGCGTAGGGCAGAGGACAGTGCTGCACGGTGCTCTGGTGGCAAACAGCCAGACGCTCGGTGACTTGGACTTGACATCTGCATTATTCAACGGGAACATGAACAGCGTGTTGAGGTTCAGTCACACCAGCAACGTCAACCCTTTGGGTGGTAGTTACGTGCTGGAGACCAAGAGTTACGGTTCTTTCTTCGATGACACAGGGTGGGGGCTAGATAGCCTATCTGCTGGTGCAAAGACCACGAACCCGTATCAGAGCACGGAGTTCAACAGGAACACTGTGAAGAACAACCAGAAGGACCAGAGTGTGAAATGGCTGCTACGACCCGTCCGTGTCTTGGACAAGCAGCATGTGGAGATGTTCAGACCAGTACCGTCCGTAGCAGGCAACACTCCACAACCTGCATCTGACTTCTTCAGGGCATCCGCTGGTGGTAAGTATGGTCTGTTCACATACGAGACACCCACACCTAGAGTGGCGACAGGCAACTTCCCAAGGAGCACAGCACCGGACACCAACGGACCATACGTACCTGTAGTGTTCATGAGCAATAGCAGTGCCACCACACCCACATCCAAAGGACCTAAGATACTAGGAACAGAAACCACAGGTTTCGACAAGACCACAATAACAAGTCCAGTGACTAGGATGATAATGAGCGAGAACACCCTACAGCACTACAGGGCAGATGCATCTAGAAGGAGACAGATAGAGGAATCCAACCAGATAGTGAGGAGACTGGATTACAGCGTCAAGCCAAGATTCAGCCAGTCCCTGCATCCCAAGGGGCACAAAGGTGATGTGTCCTTCAACGTGAGTGACCACAGTGGTGATGCAGCATGACCAAACTACTAGCGAGCACAGGCAAGTTCACTGACACCGTGGACGAAGCGATGAAGCATGTGAGGAAACCGGTGTTCGTGGACAACGCAGTGCACCATGCCCTAGTTGAATCCCAAAGCGACTACAAGCACAAGGTGACCATAGAGAACAGGAACAACGCCACCTACAACGTGTTCAGCGAGAAGAGGTACGAGTTGGTGGAGGGTGAGGCTTCGGTGCAACTCTCGCATGTCAACGTGCCCGGTCACACCAGCACAGCAGCGCCATTCTATGAGAGTGGTGTGATATCATCGACCTCGACCCTACCCACGTTGATGTACAACGGCGGAGACACATCTGACAGACTCACCTTATCTACAGCAGAATCATCTAACGAAGGAGTCAGAATCAACCTGAAGAACATGAAAGGAAGAAGTCTCAAGGACATAGGCTTCCAAGGTGAGACAGTCCACCTAGGAGACCCGATTGATGTTGGTTTAAGAACCAGCGATTTGGCAATGAAACTGGGAACAGATATAGCGTCCACTCTAACGTCTGTGCAGATAGGCTCGTTGAGACACGCAGCCAACACCAACAGCGCTAGGAGAAAACACACCAGCAAGTTCCTAGCAGAGGATTTCTACGGTGTGACTCTCATATCAGCATTGAAGTTCACCTCACGTCATGACGGCAACATCGTCTACTTCGACAGATTCGCCAATCTGATGTACACACCATTCACATTCACGGCATCCACTAGATTCCTTGATGAGACTCTAAGGCAAGGTAACGAGGAAACCAACCCATCCTCGCACAACGAGAACAGAATATCAATACAGGGAGTGCCTCTAGCGAAGAACGAGAGTGCATCAGTCATAGTTGATGATGCTGAGAGGCAACAGGGGAAGTTCGACACTGATGTGCAGGAGACAGTCACACCAATCTTCGATGCAACAGTGAAGACCAACGCTGCTGCTAAGAGAGTCGCTAGGCAGATATTGAAGGCCAACTCCCTAGAGCAAGGCTCATTGAGAAGCAGCGGTCATCCAGATGCTTGGGATTTGAGGCCCGGAAAGGTCGTGTCCTACAAGGGGGAGAAGAAACTAATCACAGAGTCCAGACACATCCTGTCATCCAGATTATCAGACATGAACTTCATATCAGTGCAGACTGGTATAGAGGGAGTGTTGCAGGGTATCAGCGAGGGCATGGTAGCATCCTCATCAGGCAACAACCCAGATACGATAAGCCAACAGGTCGAGAGAAATCTATCTCTGTTCTCCTCTTTTGAAATAGTGACTATTCCCGTAATAACAGTGAGAGTTGTAGAAAGCCTCAATTCCAAGTTTGCAATCGGCAAGGCTGCTGGGAGGGCTACTATAGGAAAAGCAGGGACTACTAAGGTGATTGGAATGTCTAAGTTTAGCGGAGTAAGAATAAGAGGTGGAGAGTGATGCCAGCAAGCGATTACATGAAGAGATTGATGCTAGATACGATAGCGTCTAACATCAATGAGATGATACTAGGGTTCGACGGTACACCGGCCACGGCATCGGATGGTGCTGCTGGTAGGCCTGCTGTCACAATCACCCCCACGGTGACAGTCATAGACGACTCCACTTTGATGGTCGAGGGCACTCTCGGAACGGAACATTCTTTCTCCGAACCCCTCAAGGAGGTATTCATACAGTTGAGGGGCACGAGCGATTTCGTTCCTGTCTCACGACATGTGATAAGCCCGGTGACGAAGACGAGTGGAAATGAAGTGAAGATTCAACTATTGATAGAGGTGAGGTAATGGCGACAACAGGCAATCCACTTTCAGGACACACAGCGGCTAACTACACCCTAGGGGTTGACGGTCTCAGAGACGGCGACCAGATACTATCAGCATCATTCACCAACCTACTGGAGGGCGTGCATGGCAACGGTATACTCATGCTTGAGGGAGGGGCAGTCAGCGGCACTGATAGAAACAACCCCGACTTCCTACCCGGAGCAGTCAAGAAGCACAGTTCCAATGCACATCAGATAGTGATACAGGGTGGGTACGCCATACTGGATGGCACTATGTATGCTTTCGCTGATGGCTACGACACAGACGGGACTCCAGATGACATCACGATAGACCTCACTTCCGGCAGCGCCAACAAGACAGGTACTACCAATACCCTGACCAGCGGCAAAGAGTGCCTCTTCACCATATTCGTGAACGCCGATGACTCTGGTAGTACCAAGCACATCAGATTCCAACAGAGCAGTCTAGTCGATACAGGAACTGGTGTGTACCCCTCGTCACCCAACTCCTACCTCATAGACGACGGCACTAGCACATCGGTCAAGGACACCATAGTCCTAGCCACAGTGAGAGCCATATTCGAGACAGGCACGGTCGCTGCTGCTAATACCCTAGCCATAAGAATCACAGAGATAAATGACAAGAGGGTCTTCCTCAAACCATCTCCGATGTTCATCACTCCCCTCACCAAGGGCATACCGAAGAACAAGGACTCCGCCAACTCAATCAACAGCCACACGGACCTCGATGCACTGCACACCGAGGGCGGTGACTTCTCCAACTCACCGTTCGGTGCGATATGGATGTCACACTCCACAGACAAGGTGACCGGTGGTGGAACTAGACTAGGCGATGTGGGGGATGACGTACTCTTCTTCGCATCACACGAGTCAGACGGCACAGCGAAGACACTCAGACTCGCTCCTGACAGGATATACACAGGCACGCCATCTGGCGTCAATCACTTCACGCACGACGGCCCTAACATCTTCATCATCGCACCAAGCGCCTCTGGATGCACGCTCAACCCAGACAACACCAGCAACGAGTTCGCACCCGGCTCGATAGTGTACATCAGGAACACCAACGCATCGAGCGGTCACCCGGTCAACTTCGACACAATTGGTGGTAGCGCTCTGAATTACCAAATCACTGGTGGGCAAAGTGCCATCATCATTCGCAACAACAGCAGCAGCAACCCCAAATGGTCCGTTCTCATCAACGCATCAACCAGTGGCACTGGTGCTGTCAGTGCCTTGAACGACGCAACTGCGAACGAATTGGTGACTGTCGGTAGTACGACAACCGAATTAGATGCACAGTCTCTCCTCACTTTCGCTAGTGCTACGCTCAACGTTGGTGCTTCTGGCAACGGCGCTGACCTACTGCTGCACTCAGCCACAGCCAATAACGTCGGTGCAAAGTGGACACACGACGACGCTACCAACGGCTCACTGGTGCTAGGGGCGAATGACTACGGAATAGACTTCAAGGCATTCGGGGATACCGCTTCCAAGTTCATCCACTGGGATGCATCCACTGACACCTTCTTCGTGACATCGACCTTGGACATAGACGGCCCTGTGACTGTCGGTGTGGATGACACTGGCTACGATGTCAAGTTCTTCGGTGCTACCTCCGGCTCTTACATGCTATGGGATGAGAGTCAGGATGACCTCATACTGGGTGGCGCTGCTAGATTGGGTATAGGAGACACCGCTCCGGGCACGCAGTTGCAGATAACGGCAGACGGTCCTATAATCACACTCAAGAACAGCGTGGCTGAGAACAACGATGGTGGTGCTGAGAGCACCATAATCTTCGAGGACCACACAAACGCACATCTATCACAAATACAGGGTAGTCACGATGGCTCTGCCGACGATACCAAGGGTAAACTCATCCTGAGCACCCACAACGGCACATCACTCACCACTGCTCTCACCATAAACTCAGCGCAGAAGACCACGCTCGCTGGTGAGGTGGTGATTGGTGGTGACCTCACAGTCAACGGCACTACCACTACAATCAACAGCACCACCATGACCACGGACAACATAATTCTCACTCTTGGTGGAGATACCGCTCCCGGTAGCAATGACTCTAAGGACAAGGGTATTGAGTTCAGATACTTTGACTCACAAGCCAGAATCGGATTCTTCGGATATGACGAGGACGCTGCTAACTTCACTTTCCTGACTGCTGCTACCAACTCCTCTAACGTGTTCAGCGGCACTAAAGGCACAATCAACGCCAATCTCACTGGCAACATGTCAGGCGGAACTGTATCCGCCACAACAATAGCAGGCTCTGGTAACCTGAACATAGACAGTGGTGTCCTGTTCGTTGATGTCTCTACTGACAAAGTGGGTATCAATCAAACAACACCACTCGCCCAACTACAGATAGACAAGGTAGGTGTGGAGAGCGTCACACTCACAGGCTCATCGACATCCAACGCAGTGCACACTTTATTCACGAGAACGCAGTTCAGAGGCTGCAAGATGTTCATATCAACGAAGACGACAGACGACGACACCGGGTTCGAGTTCACAGAAGTGGCATTCACACACAACGGTCAGAGTAGCGGTTCGGTGTACAGAACTGCATACGCCACAGTGAATCACGGTGCTGATGTCGTCGGCACTCATACCATAGACATAAACGGAGATAACGTGAGGCTGACTCTGAACTACAACCAGATAGGTGGAGCGAACAAGAACTTCACATCAGAGATAGCATGGATAGGGATGGCAGCATAAGGGGGTGAATGAATGGCAGAGAAGGATTTTCGTGTAAGGAAAGGATTGGTAGTCGATGGTACGTCGAGCGCAACTAGCGTTGCTGTGACGACAGGGAACGTGGTAGTAGCGGCTGGAACGATAGGACTGACCGACGGGCTGCTCCTGAGCACAGTGGCAGGCACACCCAACGTATCCAAGATAACATCCCAACCCGCTAACGGTAATATACACATAGAGCCTAACGGCACTGGTGACATAGTTCTCGTCACCGACAACCTCGATGTAACTGGCGACTCGATGAAAATCAGCATCAAGGACAATGTTGCTGCTGCTCTTGATATTACAGAGGCAAGTAATTCCTACCTCAAGTTCACAACTACTGATGGTAGTGACGAAGCGGGTTCGGGTCTCATAACATTCGGTAAGAATAGCACATTCGCAGGCACGACCATCGCTAACTTGGGTACGGTCTCCGCTGCTACGTCAATCACCTCTACTGCATTCGTAGGGCCGTTAGACGGTATAATCGGTGGGAATACACCCGCTGCTGGTACGTTCACCTCCGGTACGTTCACCTCCATCAACATGAGTGAGGGAAACATCACCAACGTAGGAGACTTGAACGCAGACAGCATAAGCGTCGATGATGCTGCGGTAGGATTGGATATAGTGTTTGGTGGGAACACTACATTGAACAAGATTTCTCTCACAGACAGTCTAGCAGATGCTCTCAACATCACCGAGGCTTCTAACTCATACATGAAGTTCAACACTTCTGATGAACAAATAGAGATTGGAGAAGATTTACAATTCGAGGGTTCTGGCAACCACAAGATATCAATAGCGCCAACCTCAGGGCTAAACCAAACTGGTAGAGACCTCATCTTTGAAGCAGGTACTTCCACAGGTAACGTTCTCGGCGGAGAAATGGTTTTCAAAGTAGGAGGTGGTGGTGGTGCTTCGGGTTCAACAGCCACTACTCTCACTACTGCGCTTACATTAACTGGAGCAGGTGTAGCCACTATACCTACCGCCGATATAAATGGAGGGAACATAGATGGTACAAACATAGGGGCAACTGCACAGGGTACTGCCAAAGTCAGTACGCTTGAGACCACCAGTCACGCAAGAATCAATGGTAGCGCGAGAGAGACCAACACCCTGCTACAGGTGAATGGTGACTTCATATCAGCAGGCCAAAACCTAGGCGGTGGTGGTAGTGCCGCCACTGCTAATACCAACAAGTACGCAGAGGTCAGGATATACTCCGACATAGCCAACGACGACCTAGGGGGAATGCACGTTGAGGAAATGGGCGGTGTCTACATTATAGACAACGCAGAGAACGCACCATTAACAGGTCAAGGCTCTATCTACACGGTAGGGAGAAGCGGAACTGGTGATGTATGGGGAGCAGGAAGACAGGCCACGACTGGTAAGTATGCCATTGGCTACATAAACAAGGACTACGACAACATCGCAGACAGTTCCTCAAACCCAATGCGAACTACACAAGCCCGTCTTGAAATCGACACGAGTGGGAACACCACCCTAAACAGAGTCGGCGCGTATCTTGCTTTCACAGGGGCGACGAGTGGCGCTGATGAGAGGGAAATCAGGTTTTTAGCATCATCCAATGCCATTTCTACAAACAACACTAGTGCTCAGACTTACACTCTACCTACTGATTTCCCCTCCAGTACTAGTAAGGTGCTGCAATCTACGACTAGTGGTACACTCTCTTGGGTAGCGCAGAGCGGTGGTGTATCAGTCAGCGGCACTGACAACAGAATGGTGCGTATGAACGGCACGACAGGGTTGCAGGACACAGGTATAACCGTTGATGACTCTAACAACATCAGTGGTGTAGGAACACTCTCCGCCACTACGATAACCTCCTCTCTCGGTTTCGTGTCAACCAAGGACGTTGACGGGGAGTTCATCGCACTCACACTAACCAACGAGAGTGACGCTGCCGATACGACTGGCATCGTGTCCCAGTTGTTCAACCTAGAGGACAACAGCGGTAATGCGGTGGATTCTGGTAAGATAGCAGTCAAGAAAGAAGCGTCATTCACCTCGACTTCAGCCACCCAAGACTCCTCGATGGTATTCTCGACATCACTCAATGGTGTTCTCACGGAGCAGATGACGATAGACTCCGCTGGTCAACTGGGTATCGGTGCAGCACCATCGTATACCCTTGATTTGACAGCACCAGCCGCTACCGTTCCTAAAATCAGAGTGAAGAGCATCAACAGCAGTGATGGTCCACAGATGATTTTTGAGCACGATGATGGCTCTACTGCACAAAATAGTGACCAGATAGGAACTATCAAGTTCCTCGGTGAAAGCGCTGATGACACACAGATAGAGTATGGCAGAATAGGAGTCAAGGCAAACGCAGTCGCCAGCGGTGATGAGGGCGGCAAGATAGAGTTCTTCGTACCTAAGACGAGCAATGGTGCATTGAGTCAACTCGACCCACAGATGAGCATCACTAGCGGGTCTACTGTACTGACATCGACAGTGAACGTCGGTGGTAATCTGACTGTCGATGGTAACTTGACTGTGAGTGGAGATACAATCACTGCGAATGTCGGCACTCTCGATGTGGAGGACAAGAACATCACACTCAACAAAAGCGCTGGTGACTCCTCCTCTACTGCTGATGGTGCTGGTATAACGATTCAAGATGCAGTGGATGCATCCAATGACGCATCACTTCTCTGGGGCGCAACCCCTGACAGGTTCGTCTTCTCACATGGTCTCGATGTGACTGGTACGTTGACAGCAGACACTTCACTGACCCTAGACGCTGTGACGATATCAACAGCGGAGATTCAAGTCTTGGATGGTGTCACAGCGGGAACAGTCACTGCGAGCAGGGCCTTGGTCGTTGACAGCAACAGAGACCTCAACGACTCAACAAGCGCAACAACCCATCTCAGAGACGTGAGGATGAGAAACCTCACTTCCACTGGCTCTGTCACATCTACCCAGTTCTCCTCTGATTACGGAGACATCAAGACGGTGCAGGTGGCCTCAGGTCAGATAAACATAGGTAGTTCTGTCACTGTCGGTACGATAGACACCACAGCGTACAGAGGTGCTGAGGTGCTAACTACGGTGTACAACACGACAGACAATACGACAGACCTATTCAAGACAGTTGTGATGTGGGATGGACATGATACTGAAATACAGGCAGACGATAAGGTGCACTACACCAACTACGCAGTACTCTCCTCTGGTGATGTAGCCAGCGGAGATATAAGTGCAGTAAGGGACGGAACTGACATAGATGTCAATTTCACATCCTCTGCCGACAGTAATGACACGTTTATCATACGTGCTCAATTGATACTCTTAGATATATGATGGAAAGTGAAATCATGGTGAGGAAATGGCAGAGAAAACATTCAGGGTAAAGAAAGGACTAGACGTAGAAGGACCTAACAAGGACTCCTCGATAATAGACGGTGTACTCACTCTAGGCACTATCGGTAACATCAGCGGTGCATCTAGTTCGATATTGGCAATCAACTCACTCGGCTCTGTCAACATCAATCTCGACACCAACACCAACGATACTAACAGCGTCTTCAAGATAAAGGAAGATGGGACAGACTTCTTCACCATGGACAACGATGGTAATATCACTATTGTGGGCGACTTATCTTTGGGTGAAAATAAGAAAATATACTTCGATTCCACAGACACCTACATCTATGCAGATACAGATTCATCCGAGGATTTGCACATAGGCGCAGATGGACATATTGAATTAGAGCCTGATAACGATTTAATCGTAAAGGTAGGTAGCACTGAATACGTCAGATTCGATGGTAGTGAACAAAGAGTCGGAATAGGCACTACAAGTCCTGCTGTTAAGTTAGACGTAAATGGAATGTTAAACATCACTCAGAAATTGTCAATGACGAACAGTGGTGGTTATTCCCGCATCGAGATGCAGGGTTCATCCGGTGCTTACATCGACATGAAGAACGCTACAACCGATGACTATGATGTCAGATTCCTAACAGACGGTACTGGGTTGGATATCTACACGAACGCTGCGGTTAGGATGAAAGTGGAGGATGACAAGATACAACTACAAGAAGACCTTCACTTCGCCACAGGCGCTGCTCCGACCATAAACGGAGGGTCACATAACCCACTGACCATCTACGGAAACTCAGACGGTACTGCTACCTCTACGACGAACAACGTAGTCACACGCTCAACGTCGGCTGCAATAGACTTCGATGTGAATACAAGTCAGCAATTGGCTATGAGAGTCAAGGACAATAAGGACGTGGATGTCTATGGTGTGCTGAGTGGGCCGGGAATAGTAAAGGGGGCGTTCGGTGCTAACTCATTTAATCTCGGTGCGACAGGTGATACTAACGCAGATGGTACTGTCAATGCGGCTGATGATTGGTACGAGGTTTTCCGATGGACTCCTAACGCTACAATGAGCGCAACAACCTCAAACCAATACAGGAACTTCGCCGCAAGATTCCAAGTTGTCGGAAGGGGCATTCAGAGAATAAACTTCGATATGTACGTCCGTGGTGAGTATGGTGTCCAAGACTCAAACGGATGGTGGACTAAGGAGTTCATCATAGATGGTCTTGACGAAACCACAGACGATGATGGGAATGCCTCTCCCGATGCAGACTCTATCTTCAAGATGGTCTACAACGCTGGTACAAGTTTGAGTATGCCATATGCAAGCCTCTACATGAGAAGAGATGAGAATTGGGAGTTGAGGACATGCAACCTAATATCCATGTTCACCAATTGCGTCTTTGAGTTCAAAGATAGCAACGTCGGAGAAACGACTCCGGCGAATGATGGAGAAACTGGTTCTGCCGATTTGTCTCCTACAATCAGAAGGAAACTTCGGGTAGACGCTAACAACCAAGTCATCAACGGCGCGGGAGGAACTGGAATCTACTTCGATGACACGAACGATAGACTCGGAATAGGCACTGCCGCACCCGAAACCGTTCTTCATCTTGAAACTTCATCGGGGCAAATTGCTCAGTTAGGCACAGGAAACTCAGCATACAGTATGCACTTTGCTGATGATAGAGCCATGTTCGGTCACGTTGGAGGCTTTGCAACTGTGCAAGGTGGTACTGGTGGTAAAGCGGTTAGATTCTGTGTGAACAATGGAACGTTTGGTTCGGGTGAGGTTGCTAGGTTCGATACGTCAGGTAATTTCGGAATAGGCACTACTGCACCTGACCAAAAACTACACGTCGAGGGTAGCATCCTAGCAGATGCCTACAACTCCGCCTCGACCACGCTCGCAAGCAACTACACCGACGGCGCTACATCAATGGTTCTGACTGATGCCAGCGAGTTCCCCACAGCGGGGTCAGGCACAATCAATGGGGTCGCTTTCACTTGGACAAACAAGTCGAGCAACACGCTCACTGTCCCTGACTTGGATGCCTCCTACACAGCAGGTGTCACGGTCGTGGCTGATACAGGTCTGTTCTTCCGAGACGGGTTCGAGAACGTGGCACAGCCTAGTGTGACCATCTACGACAAGGACAATAGCGGTGCATCGAGAGACGACCTGTCAATAAACGCAAACGCAGGAATCAGATTCAGACTCGGAAACGAGTCGCAGATGCAACTCACCGCTGACCAGTTGTCCTTGACGACAGGCAACCAAGGCGCTGCTGCGATATTCGGTTTCAGAGACAGGACAGACATGGGCATCAAGTCCAACACATCATACTCCGTTGGAGTGCTTGCCCCTGACAACGTATTCATCCAAACCGACTCGAACAACAATGGGAATGCCAACTACATCGACTTCGGTCATGGTTCTAACTCAGTCGGTAGCGCTGAGTCGATGATGAGGATAGTCATGGGTGGGACAACAGGGCCGGGCAAGGTCGGCATAGGCACTACGAGTCCTTCTACCGAATTACACGTATCGGGTGCTGACCATCCTTCAATAAGAGTTACAGGAACAGATAATGCGGGTGCTGACCCTGCAATTGAATTATTGGGAACTGCTGATAACTTTACCGAAGGAGGGCAACTGTGGTATGATAACGGTACAGGGGTTCTTCACCTTTCATCACTTTACAACAACGATGCCGCAGACATACAATTTCATACCAAGACTGCCGCAGATAGAAGCACTTCAAATGTAAGGATGACAATCGCAGGTGATGGCAAGGTCGGAATAGGCACAACGAGCCCTACCGCCTCATTCGATGTGTCTCAAGGTGGAGCAAATAGTCTGATGACCATGATTGTCGGTGCTGACTTAGGTGCTACTACGAGGACTAACGATGCGAGGAAGTTCTTCCGAATGGGTATGCCCCACTATCACAACGCAGAAGAGCCATTCAACCTTCTTTGTGGTGATTCTTCTGGAACGCAGAACAAGGTCATTATCGGGGGCGGAACGAGTCTAGGAAATGCCGCTACTGACATTCTGTTCAACACAGCGGCTAACGATGCAACCACTACTGGGACAACGAGAATGCAAATCAAGAGTGATGGTAAGGTCGGAATAGGTACTACGAGTCCGTCCGTGCCATTGGAGGTCAATGGTGAGATAAAAGGCAGTAAAATCAATCTGTCTTCGGGCACTGATGCATTCACTATACAATCGTCCAACCCTCTGAGGGAGAAGAAGATTTACGCCACCACTAGCGGTGACGGCTCTCCATTCGATGAGATGGTGTTCCACTCTGAGGGTAGCACGGGCGGTTGGTCGGGACAGCACACGTTCACAGTCAGCAAGAGCGAGGACGATGACCCCGACGTCTTCTCCCCTTACACCGCATTCCGAATAAGAGACAGCGGCAACGGTACTTCCTCCGAGGTCTTGGTATCGCACAAACTCGGAGTGGGTATCCTAGACCCCGTACCCATGTTCCACATCTACGGGAACAACTCCACCACCAATCAGACGACCTCCGGTGCTGCGAGCATCACAATCGAGAACGATGGCGCGGGTGACGCCGCTCTCAACTTCCTGCTGACAGGAACTAGAAGGTGGATTGCGGGTATAGACAACAGCGACGGTGACAAGTTCAAGATATCAACAGGTGGCACTGACTTACAGACTGGGACTAAGTTGACCATAGACACTTCCGGCAACGCTGTAATAGCAGGGGATGTGCAGGCTGCTACTGCTAGTATCACCGGTCTGATGACATCAGGCACTGCCCTCATTAACAGTTCACACTCATTCTCCAACACACCTGCCATAACGACGAATGGTGCAACAATCAACGGGACAAACACGACTAAGGTGAGGGCAGAGTCCTCTACGTATTCATTCAGTCAATCGTACACATTGGTCGGTAATTTGAACAATAGCACCGAATTGGAGTTATTCAGATTCAACGTAACTAACGCCAGTTACAGGAAGTTCCAAGCGGGCAGGATGTTCATCAGAGTGCAGGTCACGAACCCGCAGAGCGGGGGTTCAGGCTTCTTCCAGCAGACTGTGACGTTCGGTGATGATGCTAGTGCTGGTGCAGCACAATCGACGACTGATAGGATAGACTCCAGCATGACTGGTGGGAATGCCGCATACGACCACGAGAAGGCCACGATAGTGGTCTCTAGGGTCAGTGACTACATCTGCGTCAAGTTCAGAAACGAGACCGGTGTCGCGATTCTTACTAGTAGCGGGTTTCAGGCACAGTTATCATGTGAATTATTCGAGTTGGATGCTATGCCATCCTGATGGAGGAATGAGAAATGGCGAGAAAGAGTACAGAGATAAAGACGATTAACGATGTGAGAGGCAGCATAACGACGAACAACTTCAGCATAGTAGGGACAAGCAACGAGATAGACGTCGCTACGAGCGCAGGTACGGGGAACAACCCCGGTACTGTTCAGATTGGCATAAGCAGCAACTTCAGCGGCGGTGGTGGAGGTAGTTCAGCCGGTACTGCCGACTTCCTCATCATGGAAGCAAACACTGGAGCAGTCAACCACACAAACGATGCTGGGTCTCTGTATAACGTCAACACCACTAGTTATCAGTTCATCTGCTTCAAGAACGAGCAGACTAAAGACGCCATATACACCCACAGCACGAGCAGCAATTCCGAGGAGGTCACTGTCACAGAGGCTGGGACGTACATGATATTCTACGCTGTCAGAACGGACAACCTAGACGATAACCGATTTGTCACAGAGGCAGCCATCCACCATCAACCGTCGGGCGGGTCTTACGCAGAGAGAGACTACACGAGGGCCACTTCATACTCCCGTGGTAGCGGTGGTTCGGGTGTATATGATTTCGATATACAGTTGAACTTCGCTGGTGCTCTAGTGCTAGGGGCTGGTGACAAGATAAAACTTGGAGTAAAGCAGAACGATGCTGATGATTCGGGTCAGACTGTCAGAGTGCAGACTGATGGGACGATGCTGACCATGTGTAGAGTGGCAGCAGTAGGCAACAAGGCTAACATCATAGCAGCGACAGGTTCTACCACGCTCACGAACGCTCAGTCCGGCTCTGTGGTCTACATCACCGGCAGCGGCTCTGTCACACTCCCATCCAGCATGGCGACAGGCGTACAGTTCGTCATCATCAATGACACAGGCAGCAATGAGACCATCGGGGAGAATGGTAATACCCACATCTTGGGTACTCATGCTGCTATGCCGACAAACACTGCGAGGACGTATATCGCGGTATCGGATGGAAACTTCGCAGCGATAGGGTGATTGAGATGCCTTTCATACCCGGATTCTACGGTACTTGCGAGGATGGTACAGGTGGAGCAGGCACTATCAGTGCACCGGGACAAGTGACTGGTCTGAGTGTGAGTGCTGCATCCAGCAGTCAATTGAACCTCAGTTGGAATGCCGTCAGCGGTGCTACCTCGTACAAGGTGGAGAGGTCTACTAGTTCGGGAAGCGGATATTCCCAAATCACAAGCACAGGGTCTACCACTTTCAACAACACGGGGTTGAGCGCATCCACCACCTATTACTATCGAGTCAGAGCAAGCAACTCTGCTGGGGATGGGTCTTACTCCTCAGTTGCTAATGGCACTACTCAATCAGCAGGAAGCGCACCATCCAATGTTAGCGTGGCTACTTCATCTGCTGGTAACTTCGACGATGCCGTGATAATAGATTGCATCTCGGGAAGTGGTGTGATAACCGCAAACTCAGGTAATACCTTTTCTAGTGGTACGGGAGATGTCGAATTGATTTATGGCCCTTCTTACAACAGCGCAGTACTTCTCAATTCCGGCGTTCTTCAATTTACAACCTTCGGATATTGCAGAGCGACAGGAGCGACCTCCTTCGGATGGGGTGCGGGAACTCCTTCGGTGGTGCAAGACACCAATAGTGCAATAAGTAGTACTGCCAAGAGTGGTAGTGGTTCTTCTGCACAAGACTGTACTTCCTCGCATATTGGAATAACCGCATCTATCACCCACAATTCAGGAGGAAGAGGGTATTTGTTGTTGGACCAATCGGGTGATGGATTCAGTTGGGCCGTGAATTGTGACGCAACTAATTCTAATGGCACTACTGCATCATCTCCAACAGTGACAGTGAGGGTGATGATACCATGAGATGGGAAGTGACAGGGATACCCGATGGCGAGAGTGGTGACTACAAGGTCGAGCAGTGCACCACTACCACCGGTGAGCCTTCTTGGTTGAACTACGTGAACTTTCGCAACATAGCGGAGGGTGACTACACTGTCCTATACAGGAAGTTCGGTGAGTCTTGGCTCAACATCATGCAGGACACGGAGCAGGAGTACGGCGAGCACGACTGGCTCGTACAGAGGATGTCAGGCGATGTGTTCCTAGGCGGCCTCGGCATCGGTATGATACACATACCCCTGCTTGACTCTGATGATGTGACCAGCGTGACTGTGATAGAGAAGGAGCAAGATGTCATTGACTTGGTTTGGGAGCACTGCGCTAAGGATGACAGGTTCACGATAATCCACGCAGACATCAATACATGGGAGATACCCGAAGAAAGCAGTTGGGATGTGGTTTGGTTGGATACATGGCTCACTCACGAGGAGACCGTAGATGACTATTCATCGAGGATGAGAGAGAAGTTCGGCCCTTACTGCGATAACGTGGGTGGCTGGGAGTGGTCTGAGTAGATGTTCTCTAGAGAAGAATGCCTATCTTGGTCATTATCTTCTCCAGTCTAGTTTGACTGTATGAGTGTGCTAGGTTGTATGCATACTCACCTGTTGATGTTAGCCTGTCCACGTGTATGTTCTCCTCTATCGGTATGTCATTGGACAATGCCCATGACACCAAAGACTCCGTTCTCAGATTACCCTGTGCTGAATCCACGGAGAAGCAACCACCTAACCCACCTACAGAGCAGTCAAACTGTCTGATACCTGAGTCATAGGCAGCCTTGATGTATTCTGTACTATCTTCATTCACATGTAGATGTATGCTCAGATTATCTGTAATCCTTCTTGCCTTCTTACACAAAGATGCAATGCTTTTGATAGTTGCATTACTATCTGTATCACATAGCACAATACATTTTGATATGTCTTTTCCCCACTTTACACAGTCTAAAACGGCTTTTCTAGATACACCCTGACTAAATGCACAACTAATGTATAACCTATTTATTGGTATATCCTTGCATTTATTTTGATATATACTCATTATATTTTGATATGTATTTTTTTGATTTAATTTATTGAAATCATCATCGGGGCTTATCACAACATTCACACTCTCAAGACCTAGTTCTATCGCTCTATCGAAGCCCTTCTCATTCACAACCAACAGGTCTCCACCTGTCTTCCTGTAGAGTTTACCACTTTCTCTCATTGGTAGTATAGAGGGGTGTACTAGACTACCTACCTCTATGTCCTCTATACCTGCACTCTTCAGTTTCTTGATTAGTTTGATTTTCTTCCTCAGGGGAATGGCTCTTGGTAGACCCTGTAAACCGTCTCTAGGACTCACTTCGTACAGAGATATAGCATTCATTCACTATCCCTACTAGACCATACAAAATAGATGAGCAAACTTGTTGTAGCCAGTAGAAGCAAGGGGAATCCTAACGGTATCTCTATTTCCATGTCATTGACTACGCTGTCTATCACACGTTGGTCAACAATCATTCTTCATCCCAATCCTCAAAAATCTCATTCATACATCTGATAAACATTGCAGTCTTACTATATCTTTTCATATCAATTCACACCTCCACCAATTAAATCTACTACTTGTCTTAACTTTCCTTAAACTCAAACCCATCAATATCCCAACTCGAACTTACTCGGTTTCTTCATCTCACGAATCTGCTGTGCTGCGAATCTTATCTTCTGAGTACTGTGTAGATGCCAGAATGAGTCCTTGTCTACCTTGAACTCTTTTTCTATTAGTTGACATAATTCGTATCTTGAGGAGGTTTGGAGGTCTTTGTCTATCTTCAGACCGAGTACTTCTTTGACCTCATCTTCAGTATATTTTACCCTCTTGTCTAACCACACATACACTTGCCCCATTAGACTCATGAGTTTTCGTGCAAACCATCGCCACAACATACTGGTGTAGATTCTACACCGACAGTAAATTATTGTTTCGTCTTCCTGTATGCCGAGTCCTGCCAAAAGTTACCACATTGCTTGCATTGCCAAAGGTTGATTCTTCTCTTTTCACCGTCTTGATAACGAGCGTTGAGTCTTCTCGGAATATGCTTGTGACCACAAGCACGACAAGTGACGTTCAGTTTGTCTAGTAGTCTTCCCATTATTCCACAGGTCTCCTACCAACGATATCATCTATCCTTAGTAGGGCAGTAGTGACTTCTGTCGCACTAAGCACAGCCTGCTTGATTAGTTTGGTAGGCTCGAACACACCAGCATCCTTCATGTTGGTAATACCACCATCAGTTACATTAGGACCATAGTATAGGTTACCGCTCTGTATCTCGTGCCTCATTGCTAGCACCACATCCAATGGGTCGTGTCCTGCGTTCTCCGCTATGGTAGCAGGAATAATCTCTAGAGCGTCAGCAAAGGCTTCTATGGCCATCTGAGGCCTTCCACCTACACTTGCACCGTGATTCCTCAGATAAGAGGCCATAGCCACGAAAGATGAGCCTCCCCCTGCAACCACCTTCCCGTCTTCCTTGACGAGGCTGACTACACCTAGTGCGTCATCGAACCCTCTCTCTACCTCATCCAGAGTAGACTGGGTAGCCCCTCTCAGGACCAGAGTGGATTGGTCGCTCTCAACAATAGACTCCACGAATATGTACTGTACGTCATTGTGCTTCTGTCTAGATATCTTGACGAAGGCCGAGGCTTCTAGTTCCTCAGGGGTCTGTGCCACGCTGATGCCCAAGCATCCTCTCAGTGCCTTCATCACACTCTCAGGTACTCTTCTCACCACACCTATGCCGTTCTTTCTCAAATACGCACATACGTGGTCATGTACACCATCTCTGACGAATACTACACCCTTGCCTTCCATCTTCATCACGATGTGCTGTGCACGCTCAAGCAGGTTGTCCCTACCTGACTTCTGAAACTGCGAGTAGTCTGCTGCATTCAGTTGAACCTGTACGTTCTCCTTGCTCTTCTCCTCCTCAAGCCCTGTGTTGAGCAGAAGGATGTTGGTCTCGTCATCCAAGTCGTAGTCTAGAACGAAGTCCTTACTGACGATGACACCGTTGAACAGGTAGGATTCCTCGATGCTGCCACCGGGTAGGCTGACGACTCTAACCTTGTCCACATCACCAGCAGCCATGACTGCATCCACACAGAGAGTGCTTACGATATCAGTAGCAGCCTCTACGGTCTTACCAGTGATTGCTGTCTTGGCTATATCGTGTAGAACCTCATTGCCTGTGTTCAGTGACACTTCACTGTTCAGGTAGTCTATTGCCATTTGTGATGCCTCACGATATCCCCTGCATATCACATTGGGATGCAGTCCCTTCTCGAACAGCATCTCACTATTCGACAGTAGTTGACCTGCTAGCACCACGGTGCTGGTAGTACCGTCGTAGCAGATGGTCTCCTGTGTCTTTGATATCTCTATCATCATCTTACCACCGGGGTGTGCTACGTCTAACTCACGTAGGATGGTAGCACCATCGTTGGTCACTATCACGTTCCCAGCACCGTCTACCATCATCTTGTCCATACCCATTGGTCCTAGGGTAGTACGTACAGTCTCGACAATAGCCTTGGCTGCCCGTATATTCATCACTTGTGCGTTGTTTGTCTTATCATTATCGGTCATTTCCAATTCACCTCTATCTCTATCTCTTTTCCTGTATCCAAGGAAAGTGACTTTACTACACCATACTCAGTGCCATACTTGTACAACTCGTATGTTAGTTGTGCATCTTTCAAGCAGTACTCCGCTACCTGATTGTAATTACCCAAAGCCCATTGCTCAGGTGCATCTATACTCTGCATTATCTTACCCTCTTTCAAAGTACATTTTGAAAGTACATCTAATGATGTGACTATTCTATCTGATAATATCTTAGATGCTTTTGAAACTAGGTTCTTGGTATCTATTATTGTATCTGAACTCTTGGCCATAACATCACCAGCAGCCCAGCAGTCTAGCGAATCTCTAATTACAGGTAGGTCGAAACCAATTATGTTGTGACCTAGTACTTTACCACCTTTCTCTATATGTTCCGATATATGATTACCTATATCTGATGCATGTAATGGAAGTACATTCACGTTTTCTAATTGTATATTTTTATTACTAAACAAAGTACCTTGAGTACCATCCCAAGTTGCAATCACACTTGTCTTGAATAGGTTCTTGTTGTCCCATCCACCAATGTCCCAAGAGTAGTTCTCGGTTTCTATATCTAGAGAAAGTATGTCACTCATCGTTTGCGCCCTCTTTCATTCGGAGGTACACTACCTTGTTCTCCTTTACGGTGTCGAACATGTCTTTGGCATACTTACCAAAGTGATTCCAACCAGTGCCTCTGGTGACCGAGTTGAGTTTCATGTAAGTCTGTATCACGTTGTTCTTCCTGTGCCATCCTGCTCCTCTGGAGTCATCGAAGTCTACAGCATCTGTGTTCTGATACGCTATAGCGAATCTCTTCTTGTATTCTGATACCTCTGTCTTCTTGTAACCGACCTCGACCTCATCCTCTAGCCATAGAATCAGATTCTTCGTTAAGTCGTATAGGATGTCCTTAGCCATGTCAACATGCTCACCCGTAACTTCCCATGATTCATCTAGCATTGCCATGTGTGTCGCAAAGATGACTGTGTAGTTCTCAACAGCAGGCATGAATGAAGCCACCACGTCACCGATACCCGGTCCTAGACCGTCTAGTAGAGAGTAGTAGTCCTCTATGGAGTCATACGCAGCAGCGTAGAAGTCATCTCCTGCTGTGAACATCTGATGCATGTGAGCCTGTAGCAGTTCCTCTTGGTCGTACCTGTTCATGGTATCCCAATCGGAGAAGGATGTCTCACTGATGTTGAGTAGTCTGTCTCTCACTCTCTTGGTCAGCCCCTTGAAGTAGTCCACTATGTCGTCATGCTCAACAGACAACTTGGGTATCTTCTTGAATGCCATCTCCATCCTCTTCATACTCACGCCCATCCTCTTGTCGGTATCCCAGTCTGCCCAGTACAGCAGAACCCTCTGGAAGATACCCTTGGTTAGAACGTACTCCTTGACACCCTTCGGTGGGAAGGTGGTAATCCACATAGACACCAGAGACTCGGTTTCTATCCTACCTGCCTTGGTGTGTTTCACGAGTATGTTGTTGTTGCTGCCTACGGGGTTGCAGGCAGACTGTAGATACAACACGGTCTCCTGACTGTGCTTGTTGGGGTTGAGTATGATTGAACCCTCATCGAAGTTGAGTGCTTTACGCCCATCTAACAGTCCCTCTTTGAGATGCTTTACAGTTTCACCGTCAACAATCTCCTCTTCCCAACCACCTATGAGTGCAGCGTCAGTCCCTGTGGTGTACATCTCAGTAGGTATCTCTGCCTCTCTACAGATGTCACCTATGAACTCCCAAGACACAGACTTCCCAGACCTGCTTGGTTGAATCCAGAACACGTGCACACGTGGGTCTAGGTGTGACGAACCCCAAGGTATCCTCACGAACGGTACAGCAACCTGCCCTTGTAGAAAGAAGAAGGAAAGCATTCCGGGTATATCGTTCTCCATTGATGTCTGCCTGAAGTGTTCCAAGTACCCCTTGAACAAAGGGAACTTCTGCACTGCCTGATACTCTGAGTAGTGACGCATGAGTGACCCCAGATGGGGTCAGTACTTAATACATACTATGTATATACAAGACAGTCGTACATTAGACACGTCTTTTCACCTTTCTCTCTACTACCATCTTCTCCTCGGATGTCAGAGCCTGCACTATTCTACCACGCAGTACATCACCTAGGCCCTTTATTTTCTTCAGAGATTCAGGGAAGCACATCTCCTCTATGCTTCCGCACTGCTCTAGAATCCTGTCAGCCATGTCCTTGCCTATACCGGGTATTGCCAATAGCATGTCGGCTCTGATGTCGTTTGATGCCACTCTTCTTATTGTCCTAGCACCATGACTGGATGCTGGTTTGTGTAACTTATTGTGGAGTTTGGTGATGAAAAGAGCAGCCTCACTTACGTTGGGTGTGTAGAACACCTGACAATCAAAGTCACTCATGATGCGTGCTATAGTGCCAGTCAACTCATTCTGTATTCTAGTGTATGTGACCTTCTTACCAGTCTTCTTGGCTATAGCCACGTACTTGTCTATCCCACCGTGTATCACTAGGAAGAATCGTGGGTAGTTGATGTCCATGTTTTCCAGTTGTCTCCATAGATGACCACTGTGACTAGATAGGAAGAGGTCATTGATACTCTTGGCTTCAACACAGGCTTCCCCTAGTAGATAGTCTCCCACCACTAGCGGTTTTCTTATCACAGACAAACCAGCCTTCTCAGCCTTGCGTAGCACTGAATCGCACAAGACTCCACGTTCGTTGCTGTCCACAATCATAGCAGGTCTTCTCATTCTCTTTCCCTCCTAGCATGTATCTTACACAGTTTCTTAGATGTACCTGTTATTCTGAAACAACACCGAGTGCCTGTCTTTGTGATAGCATGACACCTATACTCATTTGGTGGATGTGTGAAACAATGCTGACACAGGTTGGTGAAGGATTTTCTATTACCATTCCTACTAGGTAGTTTCTTCCCACACTCCTTACATACTCTTTTGGTATTCATTCAATCATCCTCCGCTGTCCCATCATAGTATCTACATCTTCCAGTGCAGATACCGTCGTGTATTAACGTGCGACAGGTGGCTGGAATATATCCGTTGTTACCTCCACTGCCTATCACTATACTCTTTACTTGATGTCTAGTGACTGATGGATTGAAGTCAACCCATTCTTGAGCCTCTATGATATTAACAATCTGATTGATGTGAGTTTGCTTCTCCTCCAATGAGGGATACTCAGGTGGGAAGAACCATCTCAGTCTACCCGCTAGATATGATGCGAAGTGAACCCTAGCCTTGTGTGTGGGGTTACCACCACCCATCGCTGACTGTGCTAGGCATGGTAGGATAATCATATTGTCAATTGCTAGTTCCGGTAGGTCGATGTTCTTGTACTCCTTCCCCTTGAACTTCTTGCCTCTCTTTCTGATTTGCAGTTTGATAGTATCAGTGCCATGCTTGATGAAGCCAGAGCGTGACTCCTGTGACATCTCTATGAGGTCATCATGGTTGCAAGTCATCACCTCATGAGATGTGAGTGGTATTGTCCAGCAGCCTCTTCTACTATTGTAGGAGTTAGGTATCCTAATCATACCAGCAGTATCGAAGGCGACAGTAGGGTCGTTGCAGTACAGGTCTAACTTCTTGTGCCAGTCAGAGAGAAGGACTCTCCCTGCTTCCTTGACCATGGCCACGTCGTACCCTGTGGAGGGTGTGTGGGTTTTGCTAAGTGGTATCCAAAAATGAAAACCACCACCACTAAACCAAATATAGTGGATTTTGTTGCTGCTTTTTAAGTAAGTGTGGAGGTCACGCACTTGCTTTTGCATCTCATCAAACGGTACATCCTCACCTTTCTTCCTGAAGTTCTTGCAATCAAAGTCACATACGAAGTGTCTGATGATTGGTGTGTTGTAATCAACTCTGTGGTTTCGAGGTGGGGTCAGGCTTCTGTATCCATACGCAGTGAAGTATACATTACCACTCCCGTTCTTCCCTCTCCAATAACTCTCAAGTTCATCGGAGTTCTTCACGAGTCTCCTGAAACCCTTGTTTCCATCAGAGTTCAATTCAAGAACTTCTCTTGGGAAGTCCAGTGTGATGAAACTCATCCTAATCCTTCTGCCTTAGGTGTTCCATCTTCACTTCAATATCATCAATCAAACGTCCAACAATCCTCCCAATGTCGGGATTGTTCAGTAGGGTTCTATTGATTGCTATATCTAGATAATCATACTTCTCATCTTCAGGGGGTTGAATCCCTATGTCACCATACTCATGTAGTGTAGTCTGTCTGCTTAATGATATAGTATAATTATCTCTACCTATCATTTTCACATTCACATTTACATTCACGTATGGTACTAATCTAGATATTACCCCTGTCAAGACTTTCTCTAGCATTCTCTGGCAGTTTCTCCTCTCTTCGTTATCTTCTCTGTTCATTCTAACTCCTCCAATGTCCACGCAGGGCAGATATCAAGAAAATCGCACCAAGAGCACTTAAACTCGTTTCTGCTTGCGGGGAATGACTTATCCAAGTGGGCCTTGACTAACTTCTTCAGCCTTCGCTCCACTACTGCTGGGGTATTTCTGGCACTTCTGTCATTGACAGACTGGTAATCCCAGTGCTTACCGTCGCCTTGATTGATGTCTCCTCCGGGGAACTCCCATCCCCAATGTGTGATGGGGAGGAACTCACCATGTGGGCTGTTCTCTAGCATCATCTTGTAGAACTGCATCTCTGCTCTCATGTCAGATGACTTCCTAGTCTTCCACTTGCCGGTCTTCAACTCCATCAGAGCGAAACCCCCTTCTCCATCCTCGAATATCCTGTCGATGAAACCACGCATGTGTATAGGAATACTCACGGTTTCCCCATCATCTGTCTTTACCTCCACGACTCTTGACCCATGTACCTCTGCCTCATTACCAGCAGGAAACCAATTCTCTCCGTCACAGGCTAGCAGTCTATTGAATTGCCAATCGACCCAAGCGGTAATCTGCTCAGGCTCACCATACTGATACGGTTCAGGCGGTGTAGGTATGACAGAGTGCATCAAGTCCCTAGCCTTCTCTGTCTCTCCCTCACCTAAGAGTTCCATGACATCATCATAGTATTCGTACATCTTCTCAAAGAAGTACTCGGTGAAGTCATGTACGTTGTTTCCTCTAACGTGATGGTCCTTCTCCTCCGTGGGTAGTTTCATTATGTTCTGGAACTCATACTGCTTTGCACAGAAACCGAACGTACCTAGACTGCTCTTAGTCACTCTAAGTATTTGCTCTACACCATCAACCACCATACCGGGTTGCCAAGCATATGTACTCTTACTGTATGACTCAAGTAGGTCTTCAAAGGGATAGTCGTCCCTCTCAGTCCTGTCTACCTTTATGTCCTCATTGGGATTGTACCTCATTCTCCACACCCCTCGCATCTGAATTGTGAGAATGGTTTTTGACAGTTGGGACACATAGGTATGCCTTTCACCATGTGTGTGGTAGTGAGTCCTTGCCATCCGCAGTTGCATTTCGATATCATCATATCCACCCGAATAGTTTCGCTAACACTAGCACTGAGAGTACGGTGTTCAAAGTAGCCGCTATCGTTCGATAGAGAGCCAACTCACCAAAGTGTTTCTGACTCCATTTCTCTACTTCATCACTCATCACTCTTCCTCCTGTGAAATATACTCAACTGATGCATTACATGAAGAACAATGCAAATGTGTCACTATACCTTCTTCATCCATCAGGTCTTCTTTATCATGGTCTGCCTGCCAGATTAGTTTACCACCGCACCACCAACAGACATCTCTTCTAGGATACTGGTTTCTCTCTATGATTTTTTGTAAGTAGACACTCAAATCCATGGCCTCTTCCTGTGCGTGAGTCAACCACTCCAACGTGGTGAGAGGAGCGGTCTCCATAGTCACTCCATACTTCTCCTTGCCTACCGCCGCTCTTCCTTGTATCTTCTCGCAAACCTCATCTTCTATTCTACTCATTTGTATTTCATCTCCCTTATTTCTTTTTGATACCATTTCTTTGCACAGTAGTCACAGAGTCCAAGTGTCTTGCCAAATGTACCCTCCATCTTTTCACCACACTTTGAACAATATTCATACTCAGCCATCACCACTCCTCCGGTAGACTACCTGATAGAGAGTCCAACTTCCATTCCATAGTGCTGTACACTGACTCTAGTTTCTTGTGTATCATCTTCTCTGTGATTGTCTCGTAGTCGATGTCAAACTCATCTATCTCGGATGGGTCTCTGAAAGCAACTACCTCTGCCCACATTGACTTCCTCTTACTGAACTCAATTTGGTTAGGCATTGATTCAGGAGTTCTGGATATGTATACCCACTGTGCTCCGTCTCCGGGTTTGAATGGTTCATCAGGTTGCATGTTATCATTGTAGTACTTCGCCGCTCTAACAGCCATTGGTACTACTGTTGTGTATTGATGGAACGGTTTCTTGACTCTACCGAAGGTAGCCACATCCTCTATGTTCACAGTACCATCCTTAAGAGAATTGACTATCGGTCTGATTGCTGCGTTTACCTCATCCTCAGAAGCACCTGTCCCTATCAGATTGAACGCTATGTCTTGCACCTTTTTGGTGATAGGAGCAGCGTTGGCTGCCTTCAACTCGAAACCTGTGACCTTCATCTTACCTTTCTCAGACTCAGGCCAAGTCTTGATACCGAAGTATCTGTTCTTGGTCTTGGTGCTAATCCAATAGTCGAAGTAAGCCTCCAACTCAACATCAAGATAAGGCATGTCCAACTTCTCCTGAGCGGATTTGGTTAGGTGCTTTGCTAGTGCCTCGGCTTCATCGAACGGCACTTGTATGAATGCAGAGTCAGTGTGTCCGTACAGGGCAATGTGTCCCTGCTCCTCACTCTCTGACATTAGGAACTTGATACTCTCCCTACCTCTGTAGGTGATGGTCTTTCCAATGTCTAGGTCAGACCACATGCCCCCTATCTTTCGCATGGAAACCATACCGTAGAGAGCGTTGACTGCAACCTTGGTAGCAGTCTGTAACATGTCATATCCCAGTTTCTCATCTGGGTCAGTCGCTTCGTACATCTTCTTCTTGTACTCCTTTCTCAGAGCCAGCATCTCGACAACGACGCTAGGCAGAAGGCCTTGTTTGGTTTGCTCCCAGTGCGTTCCATTACCCACTGATTTAATCCCCTCACCACCATGCCTCCTCTTGGTCTCCCATGATAGGTTATCACTGAGTATGATGTTAGGATAGAGTGACGCATAGTCTACGAGAGCAACACCCTCGTGTCTCCCATACTTGGGGTCTGGAATGAAAGCAGCCTGTAGTTCCTCTCTTGAGTTGGCCCTACCTGATGGTGCTTTCTTGTCTGTCCTTCGTGCAATCAATCCCCTGAAGTATCTGGTCACCTTGTTGGTGCTTGGGAAAGCCACACCACACAACTGCTGCATGGCTAGGTGGAAGTCGATTGCGTGTAGTTTCTCATCAACGTCTCTGAGTAGAGTGGTATCCACCAGACAGTAATCAACGAACTCATCAAAGTACTCTCTCCAACCGTTGTGCACGGTCATCCCCTCTATCCTGTTAGTGAGTTTCTCACCCAGTTCCAGTCTCTGTGCTACCCAGTCTAGTTTCCTACTAGACATCTGTCCCCTTCCTGACTTCTGCCAGATGGACTCGAACCCACTACCAGTCATACCACGTGCCGCACTGTCGTACACCAGACGACCCCTCAGGGGTTGTGCGGTGTCATCATAGAAACCCTGACCACCTTCTCTCAAGGGAGTCATGTAATGCAGAGGGCTTAGTCTGTTCATGTCTTCTAACCTTCTAACCAAGTGTGGAAGGTCAGCCCAATTCCCAGCGTGTGCCACCAGTATGTCTGGGTTGCAGGCATCTAGATACTGAAGGAAACCCTCATGCATCGCTGCCTCGCTCCCGTATAGATGCAACACATAACCACCATGTCTGTCTATCCAATCAGTGGAGAAGTATTGCACTCCCTCCTTCCATGCGAAAACCACAGGATGGTCTTCAAAGGTATCAACCACAGCCATGACTGTGGTGAAGTCTTCTTGGACATCCCACTCCAAGTCATAGTACCATATGCGTGGTATGAACTCAGGTATGCCGTCTGGGTATCTGTTGATGATGTACTGGTCTCTGTAGTCTAGGTCAGCCTCATAGGTATCTATCCTATCCTTGATATTCCATAGGTTATCCGGTGAAGTAGTTGTCATCTTGATGAGTGGCACACCGTCAATACCCTCAGCCTCTTCATCGAAGTGGAACTCAGTGCCTTGGAAGTCTGCACATACCCTTGACTGCAATCTCGGATTGATGTCTTTCCTGACCCAGCAGAACGGTTTGATGTAATCATCATCCTCAGATGTAATTATCCTCTCTTTCAATACACCATCCGCACCTCTAGTGCGTTCGTATATGTGAGGCAACTCGGTCCTGTCGAAGTCAGGATGAAACCAATCCACTATCATGCTCATGCCTCGTTCTTGATAACGAGGAAACTGTTGTCTTGTTGAATGAACAAGAAGGTGTTTTCCCCCATATGCAGAACGGCACTCCCCTCGTCTAGAAGAGATGTACAGTCCATCAGCCACTTCCCGAACTTAGATTCAAACCTCTGGTTCGGGCCTTCTACATCTGTCAACTCGATGTCGATTGTCAATTGCATAGTGCCTTGTTTGCCTGCCCTGAGGAAGAACTCATTCTCCTCTGGGTGTAAAGATATCATGAAGTTAGGATATGCGAAGAAGTTCTTGAAACTAGATACCGACTTCAGGTTGGTTATGTCTATCGTTCCATGAGCCTCTAACTGCTTGTCCTTGTATGTGGTGAACATGCTCTTCTCCGTCTGCTTGAGAATCTTCTCAACAAACGGGACTTTGGAATAACTGTTGATGCTACTCATAGTGGGTACTTTCAGTGTCATTGAATCACACTTCACTGTCAGTTGCTTACCCATGTCCTGTTGGGTGAATACTACCTTAGCACCCTTGGCCTTCTTACAGAACTGCACCACCTTCTTCAGGTCGGATATCCCTAGGTTGCCCTCACTCTTGACATCATCATGTGGTACTAACATGTGCCTGCGTAGGTAATGTGTGTCGTATGCGATAGTACCAGTCAACCTAGCACCCGCTACCATCACCAACAGGTCTTCCACATTCTCACCAAACGATGAGAGGAAGGCTAACGCCTTCTTCCTATCAAGAGTCACGTGTGTCATATCACAGACTTCCATCGTATAGTTCAGGTAGTCCAAGGAAGACAGCGGGCTTACCCACTTCAGTCACTAAGACTGTCCTCTTCTGTCCCTGTAGTTGTGCGTTGGTCTTACACTTATCGAACGTAGCAGTGTACTCACTCTTGACTAACTTACCTGTCTCATCATCATAGGAGTCTTCCCTGTTCATAGTGATAATCTGGAATACGAAGTTGTTGCTTGCCTTCTCCCAATCAGGTCTCCACTTAGCCGCTTCCTCATTCTTTCCGAAGGAGTAGTTGGTAATCCTAAGATGAGTCTCCCAGAAGATACGTACACCCTGCTTGACCAAACCCTTGCACACGGCTGTCAACTGATGGAAACGAGTCTTACGTATCGCCCAGTCCCATTGGTGTCCTACCTTCTTGTTCCAGTCTGCACTGTCGATACCATCCTTAGCCAGATTCAAATCAACGATACGCATGTTGTTTACACACACGCTGTCCCACAAATCCACACCAGTGATGTGCACTCCCCATAGTCGAGGCCCATCATAGTCAGGTGCGTTCTGGTCCTTCGCTCTCTGCAAGGCGAACTGCATAATCTTCATGACACGGTTGTGAGTCTCTGGATAATCATAAGCAGTCCTATCATTGGTCTGCATGACCCAAGTATCCCAACACCTAATGCGGTCATTGTCTGGATAGAAGGCACTCGCTGATGCTGAACCTCCACCATCGAAGTCTAGAATCTCAAGGGTATCTCCCCTCTTGGTTGCTTCCTCGTCTTTGGTGAATGCGTCAAGCACGATGGCCGACTTACCAGTGTTCTCGTGTCCAGCAATACCCACGAACATGTGAGTCTTAGGCCTGTTCTGATGCAGGTTAGTCAACTCAGCCCTCAAGTCTGCGAAGGCATCAGCCTTCTGAGTCATGGGCTTCTTTGACTGTTGCTGTGTAGCCATTTCAGGTTGGGTGTTCTGTAGTGCAGGTGGTATGTCTTTCGACGCTTCCATCGCTTTTGCTTTACCGAATCCAGCCATCAGTCCTCACTTTCCACTTGTTGTTGAGAAGGACCTTGTATCTCAAGCAAGTCTCTCTGTAGTTGTTGGAGACTTGTGTTGACACCGTTCACGAATGTCTCTAGCAGCCTGATGATAATCAGTCTGTTAGCAGACTGTGCTTGTATCTGCTGTGCTGCTTCAGAGATTCTCTGTGCTTCGGCTGTCACCTGAGCCAACTGCTCTTTCAGTTCTGCGTTCATCGTTTCTACTTCTTTCTTAGTCATTTTCTTTTCAGTCATTCACATCACTCCTGTTTCTCTTCTTCGTCTTTCGACTTGGACTCTTCTCCTATGAACTGGGACATGTTGGTGTTACCACCCTGTGTCCTCTTTCGTATTCTTCTTGGGTCTGCGTAGATACCAAAGACATTCATCTTAGGACTCTCTACACCATCCCTCACACTCATACCTATTCTTCCAATCACGATGATTGATGACTTCTCAGCCCAAGGTATTTCCTCATCACCTTTTCTAGCGACGAATGGATTCGAGTTGTCATGGCATGCTCCGCTAATCCAACATGATACCTCTGCCTGTGGTTTCTCACCGTATTGGCTTTGCAGGGATATGTTGGTTAGGTTGAGGCTGAAGTTTCTCCCAGACTCATCATACGCACTCTCCCTACCTTCTGTGGATAGTCTGCTCACACTGCCCTTTGTGAACACAATAGGGCCTGCTCTTCCAGTCTCACCGTTTATCTCGAAGGTTCTGCTACCTGTTGCATAGGCATCACTCAATGACTCAAGCGGTACATACAACTGATGGAACAAGTCGGATGCTAGGAACTTGTGTGGGTGAAGGAACTTTACCTCATCCTCATCCACGAAGTCCGTAGTGTACTCGATGTTCTCATGGAATCCTATACCAGTGCCAAGCACATCCCTGAAAGCCTCTGCTGCCTCTGGGTTAGGTGGCCTTACCTGTATTCTACATGGGTCTCCAACTTTCACGTGCATATCAGATGAATCTCCTAATGCATCAACTCTCCATAGTTTGATGTCCTTGTCGAACTCATTCTCATGGTTGCCCAAGAAGTAGTAGTTCCTACCTAGTAGTGAAGGATACATGGGTCGCCCTGTTGTCCTTCCCATGAGGCAGATGTACTTCCCGTCTATCCTGATACCCATTGAAGGCTCATCTTCGATAGGGTCGTTAGTATCTACAACACCATTGGCAGTTCGTATACCCCAGAAGTTACCCTGATGGAAATACTCACCAACGACACCGTTGTCTACTGCTTCCTTGTTGTTCATGACGAACTCTCTAGTTGCCCTGCTGACCATACCACCTCGGCGGTCTGTCTTCTTAGCATCGACACCTACGAAGCATCCGACGAAGGGAACTGTGTTAGCCCCGCCACCTACTGTGCTTCGCCTCAACTGGATAAAGCACTGCTCTGCCCAGTCAATGAGTAAGTCCTCATCCTCTTCCATCCAGTCTTCACATGCATGTTCGCTTTCAATGAAAGATAGGAAGTGCTTGATTACATCAGGCAACTTGTCTCCTGTTCTCTCTGCGTGCTTCTGCATGCGTTCTAGGACTCCCTCTGGTAGAGCCAGTGGATTGTCACTTGCGTTCTCGGTTACTGCGTCATACTCATATTCATTGTTTTCATCATTCATGTTTCTTCATCTCCTTTATCTCATTAAGGACTGCCTTCATCGTTATGTTCAGGTTGTCTATGCTGACTTGTATGCCAAGTAGACCACCTTGTATCGTTCTATCTAATTCTTCTATTACACCACTATTCATTGTTTCACTTCCTTTCTTAATCTCGCTACGAAGTAGTCGAGGAATGCTTGGTCGCTGTCAGGCCATTCGTATATGTGTGTCATCATATCACCGTATACAGATAGCACTGTCCAGACTTTATCATCTTCATCCATGTTGAACAGGGATGATAGATTCTGATAGAAGGAACGCATCACGAAGAACCTGTCCCTTCCGTTGGATACTGCCTTGTGGAATTGTACACGCATGTCCATCCACTCATCTGTCAAAGCAGACAGGGCCGCTTGGCTTGGCCCACTGAAATCGCTTACCCTGTCCTTCAGGGCATACTTGTCATGCTTGACGAGTGATTCCAACACACCCACTGCTGACCTCAAGTCTCCACCCATGTAGGTGACGAGCCTTGGGAAGTAGTCCTTCCACACATCGAGGACAGCCTCAGGCACTCCACACTTCTGACACACGTTGGTCAGATGCTTCGCACCTTCCTCACTGTCAACTGCCTTGAACTTGTACACCACGCACCTGCTTTTGATGGCAGGTCGTATCTTGCTCTCATCATTGGCTGTGAATATGAATAGGCAGTTCTCAGTGCTGTTCTCTATAATCTGTCTCAGTGCATCCTGTGCAGCAGGAGTCAAACCATCAGCCTCATCGAGAAGGATGACCTTCCTGTCTGCCATGTATGGGCTAGTCTGTGCTGCCTGCTTCAGGAACACACGAATGAACTCGATGCCCCTCTCATCACTGGCGTTGCACTCATAGTAATCACAGTCTATCGCTCTGTCTAGCATCTGTCTGGCAATCACACGAGCCGCTGTGGTCTTACCCACACCACTCTGACCAACGAAGAGCAGGGAGTCTGGATAGGAGTCGTTCGCTTTCCAGTTCAAGGCATCCTTGGTGAATGCCTGCTGTCCCACTATGTCTTCAAACTCGGTGGGTCTACCAATCTCATTCCACGACTTCATACACTATTCCTCTCTTGTTCCTTTATATCGGAAAGCCTCTCATCCGCTTTTTTGACCCATTCTACGAATGCCTCGTAGTCTCTTGGTGGCGGATTGTCAATCACCCACTTCAGAGATAGGTAGCCTTGCTTGTCCACCAGCCTATCCTCTAACTTGAAGTGACCTATCATAGTCATCCACTTGTTCACCTCGTCTGCTCTGCTCATCTTCTCACGGTAGGGTAAATCGAATCTCTCCAATACCTCGTTCAGAAAAAGAAAACGATTTTCAGTTTCACTTTGTTGTTGCTTTATATGTGAACGAAATGAGATGGAACGCAGTACCCTGAATCCATTTGTGGATGAGGCACTCTTCTGGATGCTGAAGTTGAACTTCAAATCAGCACACAGAAAGCCTAAACCAAACCAAAAATTATCAGGATGTAATGTCATTGTATCAACTCGCATGTATGAAATCGACGTACTGAGTAACGTCACTCATACCCAAGTCGTCTCTTGTTGAGACCACAAGGGCATCTGGGATTGACAGCGGGTCTTTCAATATACTGGGTACAACCACCTCTATCGGTATGATAATCTCGTCTGGTATGTCTTCCCAATCCTTGCTGGGAATGATAGTGCATAGTCTGTCCACCATACCTCGTATCGAGTTCTTCACATCACTGACGACATCAACATCGCCCACCACGATGAAGTCATCATAACCATCAACACACGAGAGTCTTACAGACAAGGTGTCCTGTATATTTCTTACAGAGTGAAGTCTGAGAATCATCTTGGATAAGGATGACATCATAACGTAGCCACCAAACTCCAGTGGTTTGTATTCACCTATTTCTGGGAATCTTATAGCCTCATCATCTTTGAGACTGCTAATTAGGTCAGCCATACTATCTATACGTGTTGGCTGGTGTACAACTACAGGTGTGTCTTTCGTATGCTCCTGTAGTTTAGCAAGTCTCTCTTCAAGAGTGAGCGTGTGGTATCTTGGGAAGATGGCATCGAACACATGTATGTTGTTGCCGTCAGTCACTGTCTCCAATATCATAGGGGTGTCTGGAAGCCACGACGAGTCAGGTGCTTGTCCATTGGATACAATCTTTCCACTCCTGTCTCTCCAGATGAAGCGAACTCCATCTTGTTCTCTAATCACATACAACATCTTTGTCGAACCCTTGTTGGGTATTCTTTGGTATCGAGAGTAATTAAACTCCTCAAGTTTCTCCATTGAATCATGTGGGTGAAATGGTAGATACCTTCTAGGTGATAGAGCCAGATTAGGTTCTTCATACCATCTGTCTGGTATGTCTAGACCCTGAGGGTCTTGGAATATCAAATGAATAAGTTCTGTGGCATCCTTCAGAGACGCATGTCTCTTCATCACATCAGCGTGGATGCCCTTGCTGATGCCTAGGTGTATCACGAACGCTCGTGATGTGATTGGTGGTTTGTTGGCTAAGACATGAGACCAGAACAGTCTGGCCTCAATCTCATCCATCTTGTGTGCTGTGTCTAGCACCTTGACTGCATTCATGGATAGGCTCTCCATCATCCTAAACGCATCCTTGACTGACCAGCCTTGTGACGTGCTGGCGTTGCTCTCCTGTGCGAGTGTGAGTGCTAGGTCGTTCTCACCTAACACATCCATGACCACATCAATGAACACGCCTACCTCCTCAGCAAAGAGCGATGCTAGCCCGTTCTTCGTCAGTAATGCCTTCTGTGGATAAAGTAGTCTGTAAAAATCTTGGGCTGAGTTTTCATCCTCTATCTTCGAGAGCACATCTCTCTTGTTGCTTCCCTGCCTAAGTGACTCGTATAGTCTAGAGGCCTTCAGGAAGTTCATCCCAACACCTTGGTTATCAACTCTTGAAACTGTGAAGACCATTCTCTGGGCCTCGGTTGAGTGCCTATCCCCAATGCCTCTTTGGTCTTGGTGGCTATCCCTCTGGATGTCACCTTGACTCCAACCTTCTTGGACACGATGTATATGCAATCAACGAACAACGCATGTGGTGTTCTCCTGCAATCCCAGTGGGGATGCTTCTGCACCTCGTTCTGCAATAGTTCAGCGAGCACAATTACCTTCAGTGGTAGTTCAAGCGAAGCGGCAATCTTTCTCTTACCATCATCGACGTGTGTCTCGTATGTCTGCTTGACTATCTGAGACTTACCGATTACCTGTTCTGGTTTCCCACCCTCGTTTGCCATCTCCATCACTCCTGTTCATCATCCTCACTCCTCAGTAGGTCGCTCACCTTGTTGCCCATAGCGTAGTACACATCTGCCCCATCGCCATCCTTCATCACCACTCTTGCTCCACAGTTGGTGCAATACAGTGGTATCTCAAACACGTCGGATATGTTGCCTTGTACCCCACCATTCGGTGATATGTCACTCACATTACCCATACCTAGTTCCCAACTGTGACCGACCTCTATGCATTGCTCCAACTTCTGGAGAGTGTCTTTCAGGTTAGCCAGTTTCTGGCCTTCCTCTATCATCTTCCTCGCTTGTTCCTCAATCTGCTTTATCTTGTCTTCAATCACGCTTCCGCCTCCTCTGTAATCTCTCTTACCTTTTCGGAATACAACTCCCTTGCTTCTTCTTCGTTATCTGTTTCCCATCCTTCGATGTGTTCCTTGTCAGTATCTGATGTGTGTTTGACTACATCAACAGTCCAACGAGACGTTATGTCACCATCGCTGTGGTAAGTGTCAAGACGGCTCATCACAACTTCCTTGTCTCCAATCATACCACTTTCACTCATTCTTCTTCCCTCCATATTTGATTCTGAAAGAGAATAGCGTCTTCTGCTTTCATAGGCTTGGATGTGAATATCGTTCCATTAGACATGTGAATGTCCAGTATGGTATGCTTCTTCAGATACTTCGACTCTACTGTGTGTGTAACTGCTGACACATCGGACAGTCTAATACTCGTATTACCCGATGTGGTTTCTAGAGTTATGTGATTCATTCTTCATCCTCCATCATCATCTCAGCCACAGAAAAGGCCGTCAGTATTTTCAGGTGTGCTTCCA
>CENT01097399.1_pt1 | contig 41150 bp, 36 predicted proteins | sample 530141 | NCBI WGS metagenome assembly CENT01 (sample SAMEA2591074, study PRJEB7988) | marine metagenome | isolation source: saline water (ENVO:00002010), including | reverse complement strand
ATTAATAACTTTATTTTATTAATAAGAAGATAAATTCAATTTTACATAAGTTGCTACAGAACAGATACTATTTGTTAACAATCCATTGGTGGAGAATTAAATGGCTGGATTTAATAAAGTAGTTAACACATATGAAGAGGCACTCTCGGGATTATCGGACTCAATGACGGTGATAGCCGGAGGATTTGGACTTTGTGGTATTCCTGAAGGTTTGATTGCACATATTAAAACCATGGGCGTAAAAGATCTTACTGTCGTATCGAACAACTGTGGCGTCGATGGATTCGGATTAGGCTTACTCCTAGAAGACAAGCAAATTTCTAAAATGGTGTCGTCTTATGTCGGCGAAAATGCATTATTTGAGAAACAGTTGTTAAACGGTGAACTCGAGGTAGAGCTGACGCCTCAAGGTACCCTGGCCGAAAAAATGCGCGCTGGTGGTGCGGGTATTCCAGCGTTCTATACCGCTACTGGCTATGGAACCCCTGTGGGCGAAGGCAAAGAAGTGAAAGAATTTGATGGCCGACCCTATATATTAGAACACGCTATTACTGGCGATTTTGCCATTGTGAAAGCGTGGAAAGCCGACAAGTTTGGGAACTGTGTATTTAGACACACAGCGCAAAACTTTAACCCTATGGCAGCGACAGCAGGTAAAATTACGGTAGTGGAAGTAGAAGAGATCGTAGAGCCTGGAACCTTGTCACCTAGCGAAATTCATACGCCGGGGATCTACGTTAACCGCATTATTAAAGGCGAATTTGAAAAACGTATAGAGCGCCGTGTAGTAGCAAAGGAGGACGTGTAATGGCTTTAACTAGAGACCAAATTGCAATGCGAGTTGCACAAGAGTTTAAAGACGGTGACTACGTAAACCTCGGTATCGGCATTCCTACCCTTGCAGCCAATTATGTGCCTGCCGACATCAGCGTTATGCTTCAATCAGAAAACGGCTTATTGGGAATGGGACGTTACCCAACCGAGGCCGAAGTTGACGCAGACATGATTAATGCAGGTAAAGAGACCGTGACGGCGACCACTGGCGCATCAATATTTAACAGTGCAGAAAGTTTTGCCATGATCCGTGGTGGCCATGTGGACTTTACGGTGCTTGGGGCCTTTGAAGTTGATGTGTCTGGAAATATTGCGTCTTGGATGATCCCTGGAAAGCTTGTTAAGGGTATGGGCGGTGCAATGGATTTGGTAGCAGGCGCTAAAAATATCATTGTGACTATGACTCACACAGATAAACACGGTAACTCAAAACTTCTACCAGCGTGTACGCTTCCCCTTACAGGCGTAAACTGTATAACGCGTATTATCACTGACCTCGCCGTTTTATCCGTAGAGGACGGTGCTTTTGTATTGCAGGAAAAAGCGCCTTGTGTATCTGTAGAAGAGATTAAAGAGAAAACCCTTGGTAAGCTTATTGTGCCAGATGATGTAGCAGAAATGGTGTTCTAACTTTTCCTGCATTTAACAAAGCCAGAAAATACAACGCGTAAAAGAGCAAAAGAATCCCGTTCTTTTTTCAAAAGCAGTATTTTCTGGCTTTTTTGGTTTTAAATACCATGTTTAATAGAGCATGTTTAATAGAGCATGTTTAACAGAGCATGTTTTCAAAGATTAGAAATCGCCTGCTTTCAAATCGGTGACCTTTGAGGGATAATGCGCGGGAATATTCATATAGAGGCTCTACCTTGCTAGTTACTGACTTACCGGTTCATCATAAAATTATCTCCAAACTTGAAAGTAAGAACATCACCACCCTTACGGAAATTCAGGAGCGGACAATGCTACCCGGTATTCAGGGTAAGGACATTATCGCGTCCTCAAAGACAGGATCAGGTAAGACGTTTGCCTTTTTGGTGCCTGCAATTAATCGACTTATGTCGCAAAAAGCACTGAGTCGACAAGACCCTCGTGCCCTGATACTTGCGCCAACCAGAGAACTGGCAAAGCAAGTTTTTATTGAAGCAAAGTCAATGTGTAGTGGCCTAAGTTTGTCCTGCGAACTGATTGTTGGTGGCGAGAACTTCAACGACCAAGTAAAAGGTTTGCGACGCAATCCACATATTATTGTTGGTACAGCCGGACGTATAGCCGACCACTTGATTGGCAAGAGTATGTATTTGAACGGCTTAGAACTGCTCATTTTTGATGAAGCTGACCGCATGCTTGATTTGGGTTTTGCCGCTCAGCTTAAGTTAATTAATACCTACGCCGACCACAGAAAGCGTCAAACCATGTTGTTTTCTGCCACCCTCAATAACATTGAGCTTAAGCACATGACAACGCAGCTCACTCATTCAGCGGTAAGAGTGGCTGTGGGTAGCTCTACGGGCGAGCATGGCGATATTGAACAAACCTGTTTTTTTGCCGATAATGTGAGTAACAAAGACGAAATTCTTCGGTTTGAACTCGCTAAAAGAGAGTACAACCAAGCGATTGTGTTCACCGCTACCCGCGAAGATACCGATAGGATTGCTGCAATACTCAACGAAGATAGCCTTGAGGCTATCGCCTTAAGAGGCGATTTAGCTCAACATCAACGTGCTTCTATCATGAGCAGTTTTTCTAGAGGCCAGCAAAGTGTTCTGGTAACAACGGATTTAGCTTCTCGTGGCCTAGACCTATCAAAAGTAGGTTTAGTAGTTAACTTCGACCTTCCCAAAAATGCCGATGAATATATTCACCGAATTGGGCGTACCGGCCGAGCAGGACAAAAAGGCGAAGCTTTCTCTCTTGTTGGTCCAAGAGACTGGAACAGTTTCGAGGCACTTAAAACTCATCTTCAATACGCCCTTGAGTGTAAACCTCATGATGAATTTAGTGCGAAGTTTGAAGGTTTCACTAAGAATAAGAGTACGCAGAATAAAGGAAAACCAACAACAGGTAAAAAACGTGATGCTAAGCCTGTTAGAGCAAAGCCTGTAAGACGTGTTGACCCTATGGAAGGTGCGGATATTGGAATGGTTCCTGTAAAACGTAAGCCCCGTAATACCAGTGCGCCTGATTCTGAGGAAGAATAGTCAATAAAACACTCACGGGTGCTAATACAAAAAAGCGAGCTTATGCTCGCTTTTTTTGTTCGTGTTTGAATTGGTCGCTATTGCAAACGTATTAGTATTCCCACCAGCACTCTTGCCACCATTCTAAAAACTCTTCAAAGTCTATATAACCGTCGTCATTACCGTCGATTAATTTAAAGCCTTCTTCAACGTGACTCGCCTTTGTTTTTGGCGAGATAATAGTTAAAAGCTCAATAAACTCTGTTATATCTATCTGACCGTTTCCGTCACGGTCAAAAAAACTGAAGTCTTTTCTTATCTCTTCAATTTTTGCATCTGAAAGTTGAGTACTCACTCTCAATCCTTAAAACTTTACAACGATGTAGTGAGTGTATCGTCTCTCCTTTCGAGTGTCTATGCCTCTTTTTATTTTGCTTTTTCATTTGCTTTTAAGGCCCGCTCACGCTGCGCCTGAGCTTTCTCCAAGCGCTTCTGTTCCATGGTAAGCCTAGCGTCCGTTCCTACGTGCTCTTGCTGTCTCGCTTTAGCTAGCTGCACTTGTTTTTCACGCTCTCTGAAGCGGGAGATTTGATCTTCAGTATGGGTGCCATGGCAATGGGGGCAGCTTACCCCTGGCTCGTATACATCACTCATTTTGTCTTCTTCGGTTATTGGCAGCCGACACGCATAACACTGTTCGTAGTGACTCTTTTCTAAATCGTGGTTTACCGCAACCCGATTATCAAAAACGAAACAGTCACCTTCCCACAGAGACTCCTCTTTTGGCACATCTTCTAAATATTGAAGAATTCCGCCTTCCAGATGATAAACATCTTCAAAGCCTTGTTCTTTGAGATAGGCAGTAGATTTTTCGCAGCGTATTCCGCCTGTGCAGAACATGGCCACTTTCTTGTTTTTAGCTGGGTCGAGGGTCTTGGCTACGTACTCAGGAAACTCTCTGAAGGTGTCGGTTTTTGGGTCTATCGCGTTTTTGAACGTACCAATTTCTATTTCATAGCCATTGCGCGTATCGATAACGGTAACGTCTGGGTCGCTTATTAAATCATTCCACTCACTGGGCTTTACGTAGGTACCTACGGTTCGTCGTGGGTCTATCCCTTCAACACCCATGGTGACAATTTCTTTTTTAAGTTTCACTTTAGTGCGATAGAAAGGCTGCTCGTCGTGAAGAGACTCTTTACAGGAAATAGGGTTAATCCGCTCGTCACTGTTTAAGTAACTGATTAACGCATCGATACCTTCTCTAGGACCGGAAACGGTTCCGTTTATCCCTTCATGAGCGAGTAGTAGCGTGCCTCTGATGCCATTTTTTTCCATGACATCAGTAAGTGGTTGGCGCATCGCCTTAAAGTTTTCAAGCGCAACGAACTTGTACATCGCGCATACAATATATTTTGATTCAGATTGTGTAGACATTGTTTTAACCTTTGCTGATTGGAGCGTAAGACCAGTGCAAAATGCGGCGCGCAGTATACCAAAACGATAGGTAAAACCAATGGAAAAATCGAGAGAAGCCTGTTGCAGTAGATCTAAATCAATAAAACTGCCCTACACTGCCATGCTAATAGGCTCTTCATTAGAGTTTTTAGCGCTGATGATGTCATACAGCATTGTATTGTCTTCTTCGATGTTACTTCTGTAGATATTTGATAAACGCTTTTGAGTGCCGAGACTGCAGTTATTCTTTACATCGTCAGGTATACGCGAAGGATCGTTTGATTGCGCTAGCGGAGATGGGTTTATAGATTGAAATAGGCGTGCAGAGGTTAAATCAGAGGAGATGAGAGAGGCCAGCGTAGCCATATTCGACCAGTCCTTATCTGTGGCTTGTAAAGCAGGCTGGCGGTAATGACTAAGGCTACTTATTTCATTTTCATAAGGTGAGCCTTCGCTCTTAGATTGTGGCGTTAGATGTATAGGATGGGCTAACGCGTTTTGATGCATGGCGAGATACAGAGCAAACAAACGGCCTTGTGAAGAGGCTTTTGCCAAAGTGCCGTTAAACTCCCAGTGGTAACTAGGATCTAATTCAACAGTGCTGTTTGAATTGACTTGTTCAACGTTCATGAATGAAAAACTGTAGTGATATTCATACGTTAGTTGTCGGCTGAATAATAATATTCTGAAGGTTCAAATTGCTCAAACCGTATTTTTAAACCATCATTATGACTCTCGCTCTGCAAATCTTTGAGGATGCAGTGAAATACAGTGATAAAAAAGTACTGATTGTAGAAGATCAGCGGCCATTTTTACTTATGCTTAAAGGACTTTTGCAATCGATGGGGGCTACCAACATCGTGACCAAGTCCTCTGCAGAGCAAGCCATTTCTGAAGCCAAACGAATAAAGTTCGATATTGTGGTTTGCGATCTGCACCTAGGTGCTGACTACAAAAATGGCTATGAGTTGGTAGAAGAGCTGCGAGTGAAGCGATTGATTAAAACGACCTCTGTATTTATTTTGATTAGTGCAGATAGCACCCGCTCTATGGTACTTGGTTCTATTGATAGAAGACCTGACGACTTTTTAGTTAAGCCCTTTTCACAGGTACAATTAAAGAGCAGGATAAGCAGAGCATGGCAAAAACGACAGTTTTTACAGCAGGCCTATGAGCTCATTGATAAAGAACAACTTACTGATGCAATAACAAAACTCAACACCCTGTACAAACAACCCTCTCACTACAAGGGACACTGCGAACAGCTGCTAGTTGAAACTTATCATCGTAAAAAAGACAGTAAGGGAGCGCTGGCTATCTTAGCTCCCTACGTTAGCGGTAAGCCTGTATTGTGGGCCCAAATTGCATTGGGGAAAACCTACATTCAAAATACCGAGTACGACAAGGCTATCACGATTGCAATGAAAACCCTTAAGCGGAATCGTTTTAGTGCTGATGCGAAGGATATATTAGCCCTCGCTAATCAAGGGTTGAAAAATCGAGAAGCTGCATTAAACGCTATTAAAGAAGCTATAAAACTATCGCCCTACTCTGTTTCTCGTCATTTGCAAGCTTGTGAAATAGCAAAACAAAACTTGGATTACGTTACAGCTTCATTGTCGTGTAGCGCTATTTGGAACCTTTCTAAGCGTACCGTACATAAGAATAGTCTGCATTGGTGTACGTTAATACGCAGCCTTCTAGATGTAGCCGAACATTCAGATGACCAAAAGCAACGAAACAAATACCAACAAGAGGCATTGCTAGCACTTCAGCGAGGTAAATTTGACGAGCACCTTGTTAGAATGGATCGGAATTTCGATGTAGATATTTTCGGTAATATCGTCAACGCCAGAGTGAGCGCAATAGACGGTAAGTTAATTGATGCCAAAAAACACCTAGTTAACTCGCAAGTTGCTATTGAGGAAAAGTATGCTGAGCATCCCACCGTTTACCTGCCTGACAGCATTAACGTGATGTATTATCTGGGAGAGTATGATGATGCTATTGCCCTGTCGAAGATTGTGGCAACCAGACCGGATGAATTAGATGAGAACAGCGCTTCTATGCTTAAACAAGAGGCTGAAAAGGCAAAAACCAACTTGGCAAATTATCAGCAGTTTAATAAAGAAGGCATTGAGCATTATCAACAGAACTCATTTGAGCGAGCAAAAGCGTCATTTGCCCTGGCTCAAAACTTTGCCCCAGTGAACATCGGTGTTGCGCTAAACCTACTTCAGTGTCTACTACAGCTATTTAAAATTATCGACAAGGCAGACTCGCAGATGGCGGGAGAATGCAGACGTCTCTATAAGTTACTGGACAATATTCCACTCAAGGACGCCTACAGCGAAAAGTATTCAAATTTACGGGATGAGCTATCTCTTTTTCTTGGCTTATAGCTTTTATACTTATGTTAACATACTTATGCCTACTTCTGAAACTTGTTTATCGTTGAAGTAAACTCATCAATATTCTCAACTAGAGTTTTTCTTTGAGAATCGTTCAGTGTGGATGCAATTTCTACGACCATGGTGGCTACCACTTTCATATTATGGGCGCTAGCTCGCTGATAATCCTCGCTTCGATATGTATCTGGATTTTGCATTAAATAGGTTAAGTCTTGGACAAAATTTGGATTGGTGGTTTTGGTAATAAACAGTCTACGTGCTGCATTTTGAATTTTTCTGCGATACTGCAACCATTCGTCAGACGTTGACACAAATTGTGCGCTGTAGGTAGCAATAATTTGTTTTTGCTCGTCAGACAAATCGCCAATGCGCTCTTCTACGTTCTCGGTCATCCGCTCAATACGCTTTTCACTGCGCTCTGTCTCTGACTGTTCGAGAAACTCCTTTCGCTCCTCTTCTTCTTCCTTATTGTCTTTTTCTAGTGAAGCGAATAACGACACTATTTGTTGGTCAGTAAGATCAACGGCAAGTTCAGCGAGTTCCGGGCTGATCTCCGCTCGTACCCTTTCCCAATGCGTTCTCACGTCGTTGATATGCGCATAGACAGTGTCGTAGTCTAACTCGCGGTTTAGTACTTGCTGTTTAAGTGTTTTCAGCTGATTCTCATAGCGTTTCAACTCACTACGCTTATGCCACTGTAGCCAATTAGTTAAGTAATCATCGAACCTTTCTTCTTGCTTATCGTTTAACTCTACATAATCATCTAAATACCAATATACCCACCAATCTAAGTTGTTGTAAGCGAGTTTAGAAGTACATGCTGTAAGAGAGATGAGTAGAAAAAATGTTATAGCAACGCGCATTTTGATTAACCTTCAATATGTTGTGTGCAAGTAGCGTATTTATGTATAGACCGCCGAGACAGAAAAAGTGCAATATTAATGACTTCTCCTTCCTGACTTCTGTTCTACTTTTTACAATAAGTGTGCTCTACTTTTATACTATAAGAACCATACCTATAAAGAAGGATTTTATTGTGTCAAAACGTGTTGCTGTATTAACGTCCGGTGGTGATGCGCCGGGCATGAACGCATGTATTAGGGCAATCGTGATCGCATGTAAAAAGCATAGCTACGATTTAATAGGCTACCTTCATGGCTACAATGGACTAATTAAACAGGAGTCAATCTCGCTTTCCTTAGACTCGACGCACAATCTTATTCAACAAGGTGGAACTGTGCTACACAGCGCTCGCTGTAAAGCCTTTACCGAAGAGACGGGTATGAAGAAGGCCGCGGCTAATTTAAATGAGGCTGACGTAGATGCGCTTCTTGTTATTGGCGGTGATGGTTCTTTTCGCGGGGCTTCTCGCTTGGCTGATTATTACCACGGTCAAATTATTGGCATCCCAGGCACGATAGATAATGATATAGCCGGCACAGATGCCACCATTGGCTACTACACCGCCATAGACACAGCTATGAACTCAATAGATAAGGTACGAGATACTGCAGATGCATTTGAACGCATATTTTTAGTTGAGGTTATGGGAAGACACGCCGGTTTTTTAGCATTAAACGCAGCGCTCTCGTCAGCAGCAGATTATGTGATTTTACCGGAATTCTTTGAATCGCCAGAAAGTGAGATAAAGAAAATTCTCACACAAATTCATGCTCAGCGCCGCGTGAGAGGCTCGGTAAGCTTTATTGTGGTAGTGGCAGAAAACGTTTGGCCGCAAGGGCTGCAGGCCCTTACTAAAGCGCTTAACGACAGTGGAATTTCTGATGTAAGACCGGTAACTCTCGGACATGTGCAACGAGGAGGTACTCCGGTAAGCAACGACAGGCTACTTGCTACTTCATTAGGCGAGTACGCGGTAAGTCTTGTGGGTACAGATACAAGCAATATCATGGTAGGAGAAGTGAACAGAGAACCCACTACTGTGCCGCTCAACACAACCAGTGACAATAAACCGTTAAACAGCGCACAAGTGGCCTTAATGCAATCAATAATGAATGAAAGGTATGGTTAATACCGTTTAACCCTTTCTATTCAATCATCTAAGTCAATTTTTTATCGGTAACAATGCAAAAAAGCGCCAATTTAGGCGCTTTTCTTGTTTATTGCACAAGTTCAAACCACAGGGCTCACTAGGACCAGTTTAGCTCAAGATAATAAGACGCTAGGGTATTTACCTTGCTTATAACTTAGAAGTAATCTTAAGAGCAAACTTAAGCGCAGGACTCAACTACATCTTCATTGCAGCTTTCACCTTATCGCGATGACTTCTGCTCACCTTCAGCTCGGTATCATTTTGCAAAATGAGGTGGTATTCGCCGCTAATATGACTCACTAGTTTTTTCACAAAACGGATATTAGCAATAGCGGAGCGGTGAACTCTGACAAAGAACTGAGGGTTCAATTCCTGCTCCAACTCTTTCATGGTTTTACGCATGATGTGCATACCGTCTAGCGCGTGAACACACATGTAATCGCCAGCCGCATCTATCCACTGGATATCTTGAACATTGACTCGTGTCACTTCGGAGCCATCTTTAATAGCAAGCACGTCTGGGTAAGGGTTGGTTTCCACCGGTTCACCATTCGCTAGCTTGCGTAAAATTTCTTCACAATCGTCGCCTGTTAATTCTGCAACTAAACTCACTAGTCTTTGTGACTGTTCGTCTTGGTGTGCCGTACTGGTGTATTCTCTTACCTTATCGAGGGCTGCGCCAAGTCGTTCGTCATCTGCTGGTTTCAATAGATAATCCAACGCATGCACGTCAAACGCTTTAATGGCATAGCTGTCGTATGCGGTGACAAAAACAATCATTGGAATTGGCTGTTTCAGTTCACGAAGTTTGTGAATGACTTGAAATCCATTGAGCCCTGGCATTTGAATATCGAGAAAAACGAGGTCCGGGCGATGTTGAGAAATACTGCTTACCGCCTCAAGGCCATTTTGGCACTCGGCCAGCACTTGAATATCGCTATGACGTTCAAGCCTTGCACGTAACCCTCTGCGAGCAAGAGGCTCATCGTCTACCACAATGGTTTTAATCATTTGCTTGGTCATATCATACGTCCTTTACGTCATAGGGAATACGAATTCGTACTCGTACACCCGAGGGCTGATTGTGCTCAATAGAAAATGCAAAGTTGCGTTGGTAAAGCGATTGTAAGCGCTCTTTTATGTTCACAAGTCCTACGCCATTTTTACGGCTTAATTTGCCATCTTTTATATCAGCACCAGGGCCATTATCGGCCACGTCCATCAGTAAGTCATTGCCGAATGTACGGGCTGTTATTGCAATTTGGCCACCATTTTCCATTTTAGAAATGGCATGTTTAATGGCGTTTTCGATTATGGGCTGAAGTATCATGCTCGGTACCAATGCCGATTCGCATTTGGTATCGATATCCCAGATGACTTCTAAGCGCTCGTCGAATCGCACTTTTTCGATTTCAAGATACAGGCGAAGTGCTTTTATTTCCTGGCCTAGTGGAACCCGCTTAATGGGATCGTTATCAAGTGAGTAACGCAAAAAGTTGCTTAATTTAGACACCATGGCTTCGGCAGTGTCATTTTCTTTCAACAGGATTAGCGTTGAGATAGCGTTAAGCGTGTTAAATAGAAAATGAGGGTTCAATTGATATCGCAACATCTTGATATGGGCTTGATGTGCCATAGTGCTGGCTTTGAGCGCATTCTGCTTCTCTTTTTGCAGCATTTGAAAGTTTTTGATACCAAAATAAACACCACTCCAACAACCAACCATGATCAACGAGTTAATGGTGTTGGTGAAGTACATGTACCATTCATCTGGGCGATAACCGTGTTTGTAAATCTCCCAATAGTTAATATTTTTTACCACAGCCCACACCAGCGCCACGATATAGCACGATGCGATAACAATGAGGATCATCTTTAAAGGAGAACGCTTTCGAGCCCACCGATAGACATAGCGCAACGGAATAGTCAGTAACCAACCTGCGTATGCGTTAAGCATGATAATGAAAACCCAAATGGATCTTACATCATGTAGAAAAGAGCCTATGTAGTAAATTAGCGCAAATCCTGCCCACCCTGCACTGTGCAAAGTCCAAAATAAACGCTCATTACTTTCGATTACTCGCTGGAAGCGACTCACTGTAACACCAACTTATTATTACCAAATATAGAGCTTGTAGTGAGATTATACGCTTGGAATTTAATGACCCAAGCAGCTTGGTCGTGTAGGTAGTGCGTCTGGTCGCAGCTAGGAGCGAGTTGACGTTTACTGTATATTTTCGCAGCACTAAGCGCTTTGTAACGACAAAACGAATAGATTAACGTCAACACGCCGTACTAATTATGTAACTGCTTTAGTAGCTAATATTCATTCGTTTAAGCCAGTGAACCCACCACCATGCAGGCCCAACGAGCAGAAAACGAAGATCTTCGAAAAATGAGGGCTTTTTCCCCTCTATTTTGTGGCCAACAAATTGTAAAATCCACATAACCACAAACAGCGCTAAGCTGAATTGCCAAACAGAAATATCGAAGTGAACCAGCAGATTTACCACACCAAAACACGCGATAGTAAGTAATGTCATAGCCGCACCAATAGGACCAGACAACGAAAAGTAGTAATACAGTACCGGAATAGCAATGATGTGCGCCCATGTAATATCAAAATGCGCGATAGCGTCTGGGGTAGGAATACTCCAAAGCAAGCCAAGGGTTACCAAATAAATACTCGGCACTGCAATAGCGTGAATTATCACGTTAGTCTTATTTTGATGGCTTTCACCGTACTGCATCAGCAGCCTTTCAATACTTCTCATTGTCCCTCACCTTATTATTTGAATTATGAGTTTGTTAGGTTTTTACTTAGCTTACTAGCGAATAAAATGCTTACATTAAGATCAAAAATTGTACAGCGGATGACAGTACCGCTTTTGATGAAAATACATAGGGTCAGTTTAAAAAAACTACGACACCAAAGTATGTCTTGCGAGTAACTCGCCAATCATTGCATCACCAGTTTGAAATTTGAGCCCGTAATAGACTATTCGATTATCTAACTTATGATTTTTAACCATGGCTTTAATTTCAACCGCTTCTCCATCAAGCATATATACAAGTGTTATTTCGGTATTGTCAATCAAAATGGGCCACTCAGGTTTCACCTGAAGCCCGACTTTGCACCCGTGTTTTGATAAGTCGACGATGATGCCCGATGCATCTTCATCACCCTCGAAAACCTCTGACTTGATGTTTATGGCAACGCCAGGCAGTGAACGTGTTGAGGCTCGAAGTCCTATTCGTTGTATGCGTGAAGGAAAGCTGGTAATTAATATGCCGGCGGGTTTTGAAAGTAGCTTCAGCACTTTTACCCGATAAGCAATGACCTGCCCGGTGCTCCCCTCTAGTATCGAGCGAACCACAATATCATTATCAACCGTTAACGCATCTCTCACCGTTATCCATTTTGATGAATTTGGGATGTGAAACATCATGCAGTCGTTGGTATGCATGCCTATATATTCTGTTTTGACGCGTTTCGATGCCGTAGGCATGGTGATCTCAAAATCGACAACATCCCCTGGTCGAAACGCATTGAGCGCCTCAAAATCTTCTTCGCTTATTGTGTTAGTACTAGTTCTTTCAACCATAGGTTTACTACTCAGCCCTTCTCATCCTGTTAGAAGCAATATCGGTCGCGCTATCGCTAATTAGATACACATTTGGCTTCAACAATATTTCAGATAGTGTCTAGCGCGTTTGATGCTTAAGTACGCTCACTTCAGTATTCACTTATAGTACACTAGTTCTTAACTACGTAAATAAAATGAGTTTTTATGTCTGATAACACGTTGCATTTTTCACTTAATTTATCTCAGTGGCAGGCTCATCAGTTTGATGTTCAGCTATCAATTCCTGCTCATAGCGCCTCTTCGCTAACGCTTTCCTTACCTAGTTGGATACCGGGTAGTTATATGGTTCGCGATTTCGCAAAGAACATTGTCTCGCTGTCTGCAAAGAAAACAGCGGCGAATACGCTTACAGCAGAAGCCTTTACTCAATCATCCGTTAGCATTGAGAAGTTAGACAAACAAACATGGTCAATACAGACTGATGGTGAGGCCTGCATTATCATTTATACGATTTATGCTAATGACTTATCTATTCGGTCTGCCTTCATCAATCATGAATATGCGTTTATCAATGGAACCAGTGCATTTTTACACATTGAAGAATTTGAAAACTCACAGCATCAGCTTGAAATAACAGTAGACGATAATATTCCATCGAACTGGAATGCGCATACGTCGATGGAAACGCGAGCGCCCTGCTCCTTAGATAGTAAGATAGACGCCGATGCCAATGCTAGGGCGTGGTATTTTGGAGCGAAAAACTATGATGAGTTTATCGATCATCCCATTTATGTAGGCGTTGCCGACACCTGCCAGTTTGAAGTAGATAATGTGAACTTTACGCTGCTATTTTCAAGCAACAACAACATTGATTATGCGAGAATTGCGAAAGACTTAACCCCTATATGCCAACATCACCTGTCACTATTTGGCACGCCCTATCCAGTGAAAGATTACCTGTTTATGACCCTGCTAGCCGATAACGGTTTTGGTGGGTTAGAGCACAAATATTCTACGGCATTGCTCTACCCTCGCTTTGAGCTTCCTCTCATTGGTGACGGCGAAGAAAAGACAGATGGATACGTTACGTTTTTAAGTCTTTGTAGTCATGAGTTTTTTCATACATGGCACGTGAAACGCATTAAACCTAATGTGATGGTAAAACCGGATTTATCCAAAGAAAGCTATACCAACCAACTGTGGATATACGAAGGATTTACCAGTTTCTATGACGACGTCACCCTTGCTCGTGTTGGCACAATACCAGCGCAAAAGTACCTCGATATTGTTGCTCAAAATATAAGTAGGCTTTTGCAAAACGCTGGACGACTTAAGCAAAGTGCGGCCGAAAGTAGTTTTGATGCATGGACAAAATTTTACAAGCAAGACGCCAGTGCCACTAACAATATTGTTAGCTATTACACCAAGGGCGGTATTATCGCGCTAGGGCTCGATTTACTATTGCGAGAGCAATCTGGCGATAAGGTGTGCCTCGACGATGTCATGCGTGTTTTATGGCAGCAGTACGGTAAAGACGAGAGTGGAACGCCGGATAATGTCATACAGACGTTATGTAAAGCGCACTTTGATATTGATGTATCAGATTATTTAAATAGCGTTGTATACCACACAGACGACGTTGAATTAGAAGCATTAGTCCAACGAATTGGTATTGCACTTCGCACTCGGGCGAAGGTATCTAGCGAAGATAAAGGCGGCTTATCATTGAAGGCGCCAATGAAACGACAGCTTGGCGCAACGCTTAAACCCGCGCCATTAGGATTAACTGTTGCTCAAGTATTTGAGGGGCTTGCCGCCATGCACGCGGGGCTCCTACTGAACGATAATATTATTGCGATAAATGGGCATGTGGTTTCTCAAGGCAAGTTACAACGTATTTTGGATACAACGTTAGAGTCAACAGCAGAAGTCAGCTTAATTCGAGACGGCCAATTGTTAAACGTGACCTTACCTGTTATGGAAGCGAGAAAAGACATGGCGTTTTTTGAGATAAACGACGCAGACGTGTTTAACCATTGGCTTGGCGTTAAGTAGTTTGTCAAAAGGCGGTGCACCGGGTCGATTTATGTAGGCAATACACTGGAGCTGTGCACTGAAACGGCGCACTGCAGCGCCGCCTTGTGTGATAAAAACCTTGCTTGAACGAGGCTTTTAATTCTCATTGCTCTTGATTCTCATTGCCCGTGATAATCGAAGCCCTTGATTATCGAGGCGCTTGTTTATCAAGGCTCTTATCTATCGAAATGATTGTTAAACGCCACGCTGAAGTAAAAAGTGTTTGGTCAATTCCGTTCTTATTTTGGAGTACCAGATACAATAGTTTGTGGGTCTAAGCGCATTTTACCAAGATTAATACGCCAGTCTAAGTGTGGACCCGTGGCCCGCCCCGTTTCGCCGATAGTACCAATTTGCTCGCCTTTTTTTACTCTATCCCCAACATTAACGGTTATACTGTTTAAATGAAGAAAGGTAGAAAATACCCGCATCCCATGGTCGAGAATGAGAGTATTACCTGAGTAATATAAGTCCTCTGCCATGGTGACAATGCCATCAACTGGCGCATAAACAGGTGTTCCCGTTGGAGCGCCCACATCTACGCCGTAGTGTGGCCACTTAGGCACGCCGTTTAACACCCGCTGACTGCCATATACGCCGGTGATGGGGCCTTTAGCGGGCCAGGTAAAACGAGTAAATAGCGCGTCTAAATCGCTGTTAGTGCTTCTCGCTTTTGCCACGTTAATGTTGTCTTGCTTAATACGCTGAGTGACCGATGCCGGCGGCGTTACCATCTTTTGTTCTAAACCGTCGATACGCTGAATATTGTATTCACGCTTTTCTAACGTAATGTGGCGCACTGTTTCGCTGCCATCAGCAAGGGTTACTGTAAGGGTATGTTCAAGCGGTGCAGTCCGATCGAAACCAATAACAAACTTTCCATCACGGTTTGTGGGCACAGCCGCATCATTTAGGGTCACAGTTGCGTTTTTAGGTACTTCACCGCGTAACAATGCACCTTGAGTAAATACGCCGTTTAACACAAGTGGTGATGGTTGTTTGCCATCGCTTGGCTTGGTATCCATTGTACTGCTTTGCGCCGCAATGCTGGTGGATAGCGTAGCCCTCGCGACCGAGCTATTGCTGAGGGCAATATTGGGCGCAACGCTACTCGGGCGCGAGCTACCTGGAAATGAGCTATCAGAAAAAGCATCAGTGGAATACACATTTGTAGCGTAGGCGTTTATAGAAAAGCTCCCAATAACAAATGCGGCTAGCACAGAGGTGAAGTGCGTGGTGCTACTTCTTATATTCAGTGAAAACTTCATGAGGTCGAAATCCTTTACCAACAAAAAAAGTGTACTTTGCAGAGTGTCTAATAGGAGTAAGTAGGCCATGTCTTTACAATAAATAAACAAGCTGAGTAAAAATCATTATTCAGCCTAACCCATTTTTAGCACTCCTGAGGGCATTCGCACGCACCCGTGTCCAAGGGCAATAGCTAAGCTCTATTTACTACGATATCGCCGCTATAACACGGTAGCTAGGATACAGACGCAAGGGCTGCACCCAAACTTTTCGGTTACGCGTTACCCAGAAACTAACGCGCCCTTGCCAACGCCTTCGTATGCAACCACTTTGCATTCGCCGTTTGGCGTTCTTTTCTTTTGTTCCACTAGCAAGTACTGCGCTAGACACTCTACCGTGGAATCTGTCTCAATCACTTCACACACTGCTTTAGCAATAAGTAGCTCAAAGTATCCTTGCGAAGACTCATAACCAAAACACAAATAGTCTTCAGGTGCGTCAACAGAGCCCGACAATTTTCTGTCAGCATACCTAATTTCGTCTTCGCGAGTGGCAACGTAGATGTCTTCCCAGCGTTTTGCCCAATAGGTTTGGCTTTCCTCACATATCTTGCCATCGAGATAAATGTCGATACGAGACCGGTGACCGTGAGCAATACGTTGGCAGTTGCCGTCGTGCTTTTTAAGTCCGTGGGTATAGTGATAAAAAGGCGAACTTATTACTTCCGTTCGTAGATTCAATGTCAAATTATCTACATTCTCGGGAAGATGCGTTGCAAGCACCTCTTTGAGATAAACCCCTACCGAGTCCATGGTGATCACATCGGAATATAAAATGGCGTAGGCTTCAGCCGGGCAATAAAGCATTATTTTCTCGCCGTTCTCACGACTAAAACGCACTTCAACTTGCTCGCTGTCTTCATCGTGAATAACCTCTGACCCAGCATATTCTGCGGGCACTAAAAGTTTATGATCGACATATTCATCTATCAATCGCTTGAGATTTTTCTTCACGTGGCCAAAATCTTGGACCATGCTCTCTTCGTTCAGTTCGCCGTCCAATACTACATCGACAATCCAACTTTCCCCTACCATTCCGCGCTTCGGACACAGGTAAGAAAAGTCCATTACTGTCAAATCATTTACAAATAATTGCATAACACCCTTTAATCGAGTTTATTTTCTGTTGCTAGTATACTTTTTTTATCACTTGAGCGCAGTCATTAGTCCATAGAGGACTGGCGATTGAGCTGATCTTTTAAATTCGGTGGAATTCCGCGAATAGTTAGGGTATCTGTGGCAGGGTCATAAAACACTCTATCCCCCATCAGTTTGCGTTCGAAGCTCACCGACACACCACCGCCTTGACCTGTAAATTTCGCCAGCTGTTTAAGCGCAGCTGGATCAGGCTGAATTTGTTTTTCCAGTGGTACTTCAAGTGAGTCGGTAAACACGGCAAAATTGTTCTTCGTTTCTTCATTTGAAGGCAAGCGGTTGGCCAATTCATCTACCGATAAACTTTCGCCAGCATAAATTTGCTCTTTAAAGTAGGATTTTACTTCCTCTCGATGTTGGTGCTGCTCTTGTGGGTCGAGAGATTCACTCGCCAAATAAGCATCAACCGAGGAGATAAGCTGTTTATTTTGCTGTTTTACATCAACAAGCTCTTCACAGCCAACAAACTGCATGAAAAAGTCTGATACCTTGCGGCCCATTCGCCCTTTGATAAAGCTCACGTAACGCTGTTGGTCAGGCTGAATGTCCCACTGCGTTAAATCGAAACGAACGGCTAACTGCATTCTCGCTAAATCGAGATGCTCTCTTGATGATAAGTCCAGAGAATTAGTAACCTCAACGTGGGAGCGCGTGTTAAGTAACGCAATCATTAGAAACTGGGTAGACAGGTACTCATACTGACAAAATATTAAAAAGCCCGTTTCAACCGTCCCTGTGTCTGTGAGGGTTTTAACCAGGCGATGAGTGGCATCAACAGAGAAATCGTGAAATGCGTCTTCCACATTGTCACCCCCTGCTTTGTGTGCGCTTAGGTAATTTTTTAAACCCTCAGCGAAACCAGACACGTTTTGTACTGTATTCTCTTGTGAGCTGTCTTCGTCGCTATCGCTAGCATCGGCGCTGCGAGGCACTTCTGAAACAAAATGGCCAACGCCCTTGCCAGGTTTAGCATTAAAACTGTGATTAATTTGATGAGCGAGTGACTCTATTTCTGGGGTAACCGCTAAACATTTATCGCGAGGAATAGCCTCAATTTTTTCTTCTTTGTTAACGATTAAACGATGAACAACAAAGTGGTGAATCAGTGCACTCATAATTGATCGGGTGTCCTGTTGCTTAAAAAGTGTATGAAATGCCCAAAGAATTGTGGGTTTTTAGAATGAATGATTGTACTCACTCAAACAACGATTATAATCATTTTACGAGTAAAACCATTCTTTTTATCAAAGAAAACATAAAAAAGAGGCGTAGCAATGCCCCAAAATAGCCGTTACAGCAACGACGAATTCGAAGCGCTGATGAACAAGGTAATATTAACACTTGAAGAAAGTGGTGCAAATCGCGATCTTTCACTTATGGTGTTAGGCAATGTCATTACCCATATCTTGAATACGCAAGTTAAAGCAGAAAACCGCGAAGCGATGGCTTCTCAATTTGCCGACGTGTTGAAGAAAAGTGTCAAAGCGTAATAAGGTAGTCCTATGATACTTGCCGAATCTCCTCGCCGCCAGCGCGTTACAAAGCTAGTGAATTGGGGGCATTGGTTTGCCCTAGCGAATATAATTATTGCGATTGTAATCGCATCTATTTTCGTCTTTTCTTCTCCAATGCCCGGCACTGGTGTGGGAACGATATTTTTACTGGCAAACTGGTTTGGTCATATTAGTTTCATGACCTTTTTCGGCTTTGTCATTTTTGTACTCCCTTTATGTTATCTCGTGAGTAATTCCCGGGTTATTAAAGCCAGTGCGTCTGTCATTGCCGCCGTAGGCCTTGCCTTACTAGCGTTTGACGCGCTGCTGTTCAATCGCACGGGCTTCCACATTAGCTTTCACGCAGCAGACTTACTACGCAGCGAAGCCCAGTCTCAAATAGCGATAGAAAATTGGCAGCAGTGGGGATTCTTGTTTTTGCTCTTTATTGTGTGGCTTGGCTTTCAATTAGTATTGGCAAATGCCATTTATAAACGCGTAGAGCGTTTTACAAAATATAAAATAGGTGTACCGGTTACTACCTTCTTTGTAGCCTGTTTTGTCACAAGCCATGCTGTCCATGTATGGGCGGATGCTAAGCTATATCAGCCCATCATCAAACAAGACAATATGTTTCCGCTGTCTTATCCAGCGACGGCAAAAACCACCATGTCTCGCTATGGATTATTAGACCTTGCCGCTTATGAAGAGCGTAAGCAGCTGCAGTTTAACCCCGAGTTCCACAGCACAACCTATCCAGCACAGCCGGTTTATTGTTCTGTAGACACCAGCAAGAACCTGACGGTGGTAGTGCAAACTGATGACGTGGCAATTAATGATTTAAGCACATCATTGCGCCTAAACCGGCTTGATAATTACTACTCAACAGCGAGCAGTTTAGAAGGCTTAATGACCACGGCCTTATTTGGTGTTCCAGAAATTTATCAAGACGCGCTGTCGCAAAAGCGCCCCGTCATGTTAGCGCTACCTTTAGGCTCTGGTATGCCTGTTTCGGTTCACAGTGATAGTCCCCTTCCAATGTCGCAACTATCCGGCTACCAACAGCCTCAATCAAACGAGCATGACGGCCTGCATATTGCCTTTATGGACGGCGTTGATATTGAGGATTACATTGAGAATGCGATGCAAAGCCAACACGATGTAATTGTCGCGACTGGCTACGGAAGTGATGACAGTAAAGGCGTGCTCTACAGCAACCTGCCACTACGCGCGAACGTTGCGAGCACCGAGGACCTGGCACCCACCATCTTAAGTGCACTAGGTTGCAATGCTCCCAGTACCTTTTATTCGACGGGACAAAGTCTGCTAGCGCCAACACGACCTTGGTTAGTCAGTACATCTGGAGAGCGCATTGTCGTTTTCCATGCGGGAAAACGTACAGACGTATTAAGCAACGGTAGCTACGAAATAACAGAAATGGCTACCGGTAAGCGTAGCAATGATGCATTGAATGTAGACTTGCTTAGCCAAGCGATAAAGCACTTGTCTCGCTTTTCTACACAGAACTGAGTAAGCCGTTTTAAGCAAACGGTACTGAATGAGCAGTTTACGTTAAAATAAAACCCAGTAAGGTGGAAAATAAGTTACGCATAACTTACTTTCCACCTTACCCGCTCTCTTCACTCGCTCACTCTATTGCAGTAAGCTGTTGTAAGGCTTCAACTTTACGCACACCTTCAATAGTAGCGCCAGCGGGTATGGCATTTTCAGAAAAGTAGATACTTTTCTTTAGGCCTGCCGCGTGTGCTGCCTCAATATCTCGCCAGCTATCACCAATAAGTACGCTATCATTAAGTGCTATGCCAAGCTCTTGTGACGCTTGCAGTAACATTCCTGGCTTTGGCTTCCTGCATGCGCAGTTTATGACATACTCTGGTACGCTGCCCTCAACGTGATGAGGACAAAAATACACAGCAACCTCGGGCACGCCCTTATCAGCAAAATCCTGTTTTACCCTATTCATCAACACATGAAAGTCGGCTTCGGTATAGCGTCCTCTCGCGATGCCGCTTTGATTGGTGACAATAACAATTTTATACTTTGCTAAGGCATACATTCTTACCACGTCAAATATACCTTCAACGTAATCAAAGTTGTCGTAATGACCCACGTAGCCATGGTCGACGTTTATCACGCCGTCTCTGTCTAAAAACAACGCTTTATGCTGAGTGTGCTTCTGTTGAGTGTTCTTCTGATGAGAATTCTTCTGATGAGTATTAGGGCCTTTAAGCTTACTCATACACACGTTTCCCACACTTGAATGTGAAAATGGGCGGTCACAGTGGTCAGTGTATTTACCATGTCCGTAATGCTGTCTTGAGGTAACTTCCAATAAAAAGGCGTCATTTTCACTAGCGATAATGCATGCTCGTTGTTTAAAAGCGTTATTTCAAAGCGCAGTGTCTCGCGAGTTAATAACGTAAACCCTTCACGACCACTCACGTCGAGCTGATGCTTTTCTGGAGCATCATAAACCCGCTGCTTTATTTCATATAAATGATCTTCCGCTGGGTCTACGGTGATCAACAAGCCGTGTTCTGGTGTGAGGATGCGTTGGTATTCGTCGTTGCTGCCAGGTGCAAATACTTGAAGCACTACATCTTGGCTGTTAGCTTCCAGTGGAAGGTCGAAACTGCTGGCTACAACAAAGGTGTGTTGTTTATACGCCTTTGCGGCAAGCTCTACGGCAATTTTGGAAATGTCACTGCCTGCACCAGTAACTTCAATAGGTTGTGCTTGTGAGTCTTGCTCGCTTAACCTCTGATTTTGTAGCGTGTGCTTTTTAAAACTTTTCTCTTTTAAACCAGCTACAACGGCATTTAAATAACTGCCCTCGCCGCATCCCGCATCGTAGATATTGACATGCCCACGCTCTTTTATTTTTGGGTTTAAGTGAAGGCCGATAAGTTCGCACATTCTATCTTTTAACGGTCTATACGCGTTTTGCTGATGAAACTCTCTTCTTGCCCTCACCATTGCTTTGTCATCGCCCGGCATTTTTGATTTTTTAAACTGAACGGGTAATAAGTTTATGTAACCCGCTTTCGCTTTATCAAAGCTATGGTTATTAATGCATCGAATTGGAGTTTCGTGTAGCGAGACAGATGTTTTACAAAGTGGGCATAGCCACATAGCGGAGGTCTTAAGGTCGGTTGCGATGAGATTAAGTTTATCAAACTGAATGCACTGACAGCAATCGCATGTTTGCTGTCAGTGATTTTCACACCTAATTATTTTCCTAAAGACGCTAAAGGATGAGTTTCCTCTGTCCATGGTGAACTGAAAAAATGCTCAACAACCTCTGCGGGTACTTTATCTACAGATGCATATTTCCATTTAGGTGACATATCTTTATCTATCAACAAGGCGCGAACGCCCTCTTGAAACTCGCCACTTTCGCCGCAGCGGCATGACATGTTGACCTCCATTTTAAAACACTCTGCGAGGGTCATAGAAGCACCGCGACGACACTGCTCGAACACCAAGTGCATGGTAATAGGCGAGCCTTTTTGTAACGTAGTTTGAGCTCGGCTAAGCCATTTATCGCCCTGCATATCGCAATTCAATATAGCGTTTACCACTTCTTCTGCGCTATCGCCTTGGCAAAGTGAATTTATGAGGTCGCTGTGTTTTTCTATGTTGCCTTGAGGCAGCTCTTCGGGCTCCTTCAGCACGCCTAGCAACGTAGAAACCTGACCTGCTAAATCATTTGGCTGCCATGAGTGCTGCAACAGGCTATCAACCATTGTATCTTTTTCAGTTGAAGCCACCAGCACATCACCTAGCCCAACAAATCGAGCGTCCGTACCATTCATCTGTCCGCCAGTGAGTCCTAAAAACAGCCCCGTCTTTTCAGGTAGTCTGGGTAGAAAGTAACTTCCCCCTACATCTGGATAAAGACCAATGCTTATCTCCGGCATAGCTAGGCGTGATGTTTCGGTTACAACTCGGTGGCTTGCGCCGCTCAGCAGCCCCATTCCACCGCCCATCACGATACCAGCACCCCACACAATGATGGGTTTGTCATAGTTGTGAATAGTGTAATCAAGGGTGTATTCTGTTTTAAAGAACGTTTCCAAAAACTCTGGAACTCCACCTTCGGCTTCGACCATAGAGCGATACATAGACACAATATCGCCACCCGCGCAAAAGGCTTTATCACCTGCTGCATCAATCACAACGGCGACAACGTCATCTCTACTTTGCCACGACAATAATGCATCCAGCATGATGGTTGCCATGTCTAAATCAAGCGCATTCAATGCTTTTGGTTTGTTCAGCGTTAGCCGACCAATAACATGGCTTCCGTTTTTAGCCGAAAGTTCTTCTTTGATAACAACCGAGTCCATATTGCGACTTCCTAAAACTGATTTTTGATTTTCGATTTTTAATTTTGATTAAAGGCTAGAGAATGCTGCGTTCATCTGCTAACAAACGTCTACCAATAATAACGCGCATGATTTCATTAGTGCCCTCTAAAATTTGATGCACTCGCACGTCACGGAAATGTCTCTCTAATGGATACTCTTTAATATACCCATAACCACCGTGCAGCTGCAGTGCATCATTGCACACACTAAAACCAACGTCAGTAGCAAATCGTTTCGCCATTGCACAATAGGTGGTTTTATCCACGTCGTTATTATCAAGCTTGCATGCGGCCATGCGCACCATTTGGCGAGCGGCTACAAGCTCTGTTGCCATATCTGCTAGTTTAAATTGCAGCGCTTGGAAACCTGCAATAGTCTTGCCGAACTGCTCTCGTTCGTTTATATAGTCTCTTGCCACATTCAAGGCCTGTTGCGCAGTACCGACTGAGCAGGTTGCTATGTTGATACGACCGCCGTCAAGACCCTGCATCGCCATTTTAAACCCTTCTCCTTCGGCGCCAAGTCGCCATGCGTCTTGAAGTCTTACGTTATCAAAGGTGATCATTCGTGTTGGCTGAGCATTCCAGCCCATTTTTTCTTCGGCTTTTCCGTAAATTATACCGTCGCTATCTGCCGGCACGGCAAAAGCGGATACACCTGAAGGACCGTCGCCACCCGTTCGCGCCATAACAACCAATACGTCAGTGCTACCAGCGCCTGAAATGAATACTTTAGCGCCATTAAGCACATAACCATCGTCTGTTTTTGTGGCTTTAGTTTTTAGTGATGCGGCATCAGAACCTGCGCCTGGCTCGGTTAAACAGTAAGAAGCTAACTTATCGCCGGTGACTAGCTCATCACACCATTGAGCTTTTATGTCGTCGCTACCCCATAGCGCAATCATCCACGTGGCCATATTGTGTATGGTGAGCATCGCAGTGGTAGTTGTACAGCCCATCGATAGCTGCTCAAAAATAATTGACGCGTCTAAACGTGAAAGCCCTAGGCCACCCGCTTCCTCTGGAGTGTATAAACCGCAGAATCCAAGCTCGCCCGCTTTTTTAATGGCGTCTACTGGGAAGTGGTGCTCTTTATCCCACATAGCAGCATGTGGTGCTAATTCTTGTTGTGCGAACTGACGTGCTGTTTCTTCAAACGCCAGTTGATCATCATTTAATTCAAAGTTCATGTTGATTGCCTTTCATTATTGTGACTTTACACTGTATTAACACGATAACTAAAAGTTACCCCTTACGTAAACGTAAAGGTAAAACATTAATTAAATTATAATTGCGACGACGTAAATAAAATGTGACGAAAATGCGGGCTAATGTTTACTGTTCTTTGTCATGCGCATCTTTAAAGCCCGTCATGCCTCAACGACTCGTTGTCGTTTTATTCGCGCTTGCACAAGCCGTTAAATGAGCCGCTTTTTTAACAGAACGGATACAGATAGTAGGCTGCTGATAGTGTGTAACTTTAATTTTGGCGAATGTGGATACTAAGATTTTATTGTTTCGTGCAGTTTTGAGCCTTCGCTGGTAAGCTAGCTACAGAGTTATCACTAACCTTGGTTTTTGTGGAATTACGAGCAGCTATTGTTGAAGACAACGCCACCGCCCGCACAGCATTGCGCGGTCACGTTATGTCTATCGCGAATTTATCGGTTAGTAGCTACACCTCGGGGGTAGAACTCAAAGCCGCCTTGCGAAAACAGAATTTTGAATTGCTCATCATGGATTATCACCTGGGCGAGGGCAAAACGGGTGTAGAGTGGCTGCAAAGTTTAAAAGAAGCAGGCTTTATCAAACCCAGTACTGGTGTGATTTTTCTTACATCAGATCGCTCTCCACAGGTCATCGGTCGAATCATGGACCTGCAGCCCGATGTACTGCTCATTAAGCCCTACACCATTGCATCCCTTTCCCGTCAGATAAAACATTACCTCTACTATCGCGAATTCGTGAAAAACGTATTAGAAGCGCTTGATAATAAGCAGCTTGAAAGAGCGATAGGTGTTATAAGAACTAAGATCAAAGAAGGTATTCCCCCTCGCCTAGTTTCAGATATTCGCAAGTTGTACGCCCGATTATTATTCAATAATGGTGAGGTTCAACGAGCGCTTAATATTTATGACGATATTTTAAGTCGCTCAGATAAAGTCTTGTGGGCACAGTGGGGAAAAATAAAATGCCAGTATGCGGCTGGTCAATGGCCGCAGTGCAAAGAACAGCTCAGCTTAATGGTAAACTCTAGCTTAGCCAGAGACGAAGGGTTTGAATGGCTGGCGTCTCTGTCTTTTAAACAACACTCTTATGAGGATGTTGAAAAGTACTTAGAACAAATCAAGTTTAGTGAATTGAGTTTACCTGCGGCCAAGCTCAAAAGCCTAGCGTTTCAAAAGCAAGATAAGGTGGTAGAAGCTATCGACCTGCTGCAAAAAAAGCGAGCTCTGCATAGGTCTGCCAAAGATAGATTCAACGATTTCACTTTTGAGCTAGCGGAGTTTTATTTACTGCTTGCAGAGGATTCGCCGCAGACCAATCGGAAAGAAAGCTTATCTCAAGCTCGCAAGCTGGTTGGTATTGCCGGTCGAAACCAGGCAGACGCTCAAACGCTACAAAAGCGAGACTACCTACTTGCCTTTTCATCGGTACTTGATGGGGATTTAGACAAAGCGGCTTATTTCCTTGAGCCTGACTATATGGATAACCACCTACGAACCGAGCCTTCTATGCTGGTTATCGCAGCAAAAGTACATCACAGTTTGGGAGATGAGCGTCGCGCCGGCGAATTGTTACTGATGGCAAAACAAAAAAACAGCGACATTCAGGGCATTTCTGAGCAGGTGATGAACGAGGAGTCAATTTTTTCAGGAGGTGAACGCCTCGGTCTTAATCATGAGCATGCAGTAGCGATAAACGATACCGGCACCCAACTTTTCATTGACGGTTTATACGCTCAGGCGATGAAGCACTTTTATGATGCATTTCAACTGTCGCCTGCTACTGCTGCATTCGGCCTCAACCTACTACAATGTATGATTGAAGCCGATACTGCCGTATACCGACGATTTAATATTCACCAATTGCTAGATACGCTTTCTGAGCTTGCCCTTAGCGAGTCAAACACAGCGCGACTCGCCCAGCTCACCTTGTCTGTGAGGGCAAACAGCTAGCAATCTCAAGTACGGTGTTTATAAACTTACTTTAGGCGTGTCAGCAAACTTGAAGTGTCCCATCTACTGCCACCCAATTTCTGCACATCGGCGTAATATTGATCTACCAATGCGGTTAGCGCGAGAGTCGAGCCATTACGTTTTGCTTCATCTAACGCTATGCCCAAATCTTTGCGCATCCAGTCAACGGCAAAACCAAAATCGTAGGTGTTAGATAACATAGTGCTAGCGCGATTTTCCATTTGCCACGACTGCGCCGCGCCTTTGCTAATAACATCGATAACCGCGTTACAGTCGAGACCGGCCTTTTGGCCAAAATGTAATGCTTCAGATAGCCCCTGAACAATACCGGCGATACAAATTTGGTTCATCATTTTTGCAAGTTGACCACTACCACACTTTCCAAGAAGCTGACTGTGGCGAGCATAATTTTTGATTACTGGCTGAATGCGATGAAAGCTTGCTTCTTCTCCACCCACCATGATGGTGAGTTGTCCATTTTCAGCCCCTGCCTGCCCACCAGAAACCGGCGCATCCAAAAAGTGTACCTTTTGCTTTCGGCATGCGGCATCTAGCTCTCTCGCAATATCAGCTGAGGCGGTAGTATGGTCAACTAACACCGCATCAGATTTCATTCTACTAAGTGCACGGGTACCTATTTCTCTAACGTCGTTGTCGTCACCCACACACATAAAAACAATATCTGCACCTTCGGCAGCTTCCTCAGGGGTTTTCGCTATGGCACTCGTGTTCGCGGCACCCGGATAAGCTTCTAACCACTTTTCTGCCTTCGACGCTGTGCGGTTGTAAACGGTGACTTTGTAGCCTGCATTAGCTAGGTGTCCGGCCATAGGAAATCCCATAACACCTAGTCCTAAAAAGCTTACGTTTAAATCTGACATGCAAAATACTCTCTTGTTGTTTACAGTAGAAGCTAAGCTTCTTTTGGCGAATAGAATATCAGAATTCACACTAACAAAAATATAAAGGAAAGAAATTGACCATTTATCAGCACACTGTAGCAAGTAATACCGGAGACGCTATTCCCCTTGAGCACTATGAGGGCAAGACACTGCTTATTGTTAATACCGCTAGCAAATGCGGTTTTACTCCACAGTATAAAGGCCTTGAGTCACTGTATAAAAAATACAAAGACAGAGGTTTTGAAGTACTGGGTTTTCCCTGTGATCAGTTTGGCCATCAGGAGCCAGGTAACGATGATGAAATTGCGCAATTTTGCGAAATGAACTTTGGCGTGTCTTTTCCCTTATTTAAAAAAATTGAGGTTAATGGCGACAATGAGAGCCCACTTTTCACCGAATTAAAAAATAAAGCGCCCGGCTTACTTGGCACTAAACGCATTAAATGGAATTTCACTAAGTTTTTGGTAAGTGATAAAGGCGATGTGATAAAGCGCTACGCGCCAACCATGAAGCCTGAAGATATCGAAAAAGATATCGTAAAGTCACTTCCATAGCTCTTTTTCGAAAAAGAGCTTCTTTGTAAAAAAGCCTGTGATGAATAGCGCCCAAATAACGCCAAGGGAAACGCATGAATAATAGCGAAACAATACGCGTTGCGTGTTTCAGTACGCAAGAGCACGACAAAGCGGTATTTGAACGCGCAATAAGTAATGCCGGAACTTGTGCTGAAAGCAGTGCCCCAAAGAGTACTATAGATAGCGCCCCCTCTTCCTGTAGCCGCTCTGTCAACATAACGTACTTTACTCACGGACTAGCAGCGTCAACGGCACGTTTGTGTGACGACTACGATGTGGTTATTGCCTTTGTCAATGATGATATTGGCGCTGAAACAATTAAAGCACTTGCGCAATGCAAGGTGAAACATATTGCGCTACGCTGCGCCGGTTTCAACAACGTAGATATTAAGGCGGCACATGACTATGGCATTCAAGTCAGCAGAGTGCCCGCATACAGCCCAGAAACCGTTGCCGAGCATACTCTCGCCCTAATTCTTACGCTAAATAGGCAAACTCATAAAGCGTACAATAGAGTAAGAGAGGGTAACTTTGCGCTAAACGGCCTTTTGGGATTTACGCTAAACAACAAAACCGTAGGCGTTGTCGGTACAGGTAAGATTGGTTGTTCGGTTATTCGCATATTGAACGGCTTTGGCTGCCGCGTTATTTGCTACGATCCTAATAAAAATCAGGAAGCAAGGGACTTAGGCGCACAGTATGTAGATTTAGATACCCTCTTTGCTGAAAGTACGATTGTGTCGCTACACTGTCCGCTCAATGAAAATAGCTATCACATGATAAATAGCGAGTCGCTTAACAAAATGCAAAATGGGGTCATGCTAATCAATACCTCGCGAGGTGGTCTTGTTGACGACAAAGCAATAATAAACGGGCTCAAAAGTAAGAAAATTGGCTACCTTGGATTAGACGTATACGAGCGAGAATCGGAGCTGTTCTTTACCGATCACTCTCAAGATATTATTCAAGATGACAACTTTCAGCGTTTGACCACCTTTCCCAATGTATTGATTACAGGTCATCAAGGCTTTTTTACCGCTGAGGCACTAAATGAGATAGCCCACGTGACAATAGATAATATTATAAATAACAACAATATCGTTTAAATATGAATTAAACAGGTCGCTGAGTATTTATGAGCCGCGCTTTACCATCAAGCTTTACCATCAACTGTGGTTCAACATTGAATAGTGGGTATATCACTCCATCGGGTGGTCGCTCGTTGAGTGATAAACTGTCGTTTCATTTCATGAGTTTTAGTGAAACCCTTTGATGCAATTTGAAGGGTGCTTTTACCATACCTATCATTGACAGCGTCAAGCACATTCATCAATTTAGGGTTATCTTTGTTTTCGGCAAAAAGGTCAGCCTGATAATTAGCTGCGGATAAAATCTCGACAAGGCCCACGCCACAGCGATAAAAACAAATACCCGGCTTGTAAATTTTATCTATAACGGCCGGGATAGCGTTAGTGACTATACGGGTGTCCATAGTGGGTATGGCAAACTGGTGATACACCGACTTCCTGTAATAGCGCGCGTCATCATGGGGCGAATTTGATGCAAAGACAGTGATAGCCTTTGTTAACCCACGCTGCTTACGCAGTTTACGCATTGCGCTTTCGCAATGCCCTGTAATCGCATTGTGTAATTCCGCTTTAGTTGTCACCCGTGTACCAAAAGTACGGGTACTGTAAATCTGTTGTTTATCAGGCCTCACATCATCCCAGTGTATACGAAGCTCGCCATTGAGTTCTCTCACCGTGTTTTCTAATATAATTGAAAATTGCTTTCTTATCCGCGCCGGTGACTGCTGGGACAGTTGAAGCGCTTTGTTAATTCCAAGGGTTCTTAGCTTTTGTCCTAAACGGCGACCTACCCCCCACACATCCGTAACATCCATCTGCTCTAAGATATTGACCCGCTCTTGCTCGCTGTGAATAACTGCGACACCATTGTACCCAGGCAGTCGCTTACCAGCGTGGCTGGCTGCTTTGGCTAATGTGGGGGTTAATCCTCCCCCTGCGCCTACAGGTAATCTCACCTCTTTCCATACCGTTTTTCTGATTTCACGGCCTAGCGCCATCCAACTTTCGTGAGAAAGCGCAGTGTTAAAGCGCGCAAACACTTCGTCTATGGAATACACGTATACGTCATCGGCGAATTGGCCGATGGTGTCCATCATTTTGGTACTCAGAGAGTGATACAGCTCATAGTTTGAACTCGTTACCGTTACGCCGTATTTTTCGACGACGTCTTTTACCTGAAAATAAGGCACGAATTTCTTAATGCCTAATCGTTTCGCTATGGGACACACTGCCACCACACAGCCATCGTTATTGCTAAGGGTGATCACTGGCTTTTTACGCAGGTCTGGCCGCATCACTTTTTCTGCTGATGAATAAAACCCCGACGCGTCGCATAAAAAGAACACTAGGCGCCTACCTTCTTGTTAAGTGGCACGTGAATTCTCACTGAACGAGTGACTACCCCTTCAAGTGAAAAGTCATCGCCCTCTTGTATAAATACGGTAAGGCGTCAGATTGTGCAGAGAGTAACGCACGACGCTCCATGTCTAGCCGTTTACAGCAAAACACGCCATTAAGTACCGCAACGATAATAGACATGTGTTTAACCTGCTCAGCACGTGAAATGATCAGCACATCACCATCGAAGATACCGTCTAACTCCATTGAGGTGCCCTGAGCGACACCAATCCACGTAGCGGAGGGTTTATCGATGAGTAACTCGTCTAGGCTTAACTCCATCTCTATGTATTCTGCAGCAGGGCTTTCGAACCCCACTAATCCTGCTTGTGCTTTAACCGGTATAACTTTCATAAAAACCACAATACTGTACACATATACAGTATTGTATTTTTAAACGTGGATTGCCGTCAAATTACATTTTGAATCGGAAAGTTAAAGCCCTGATTTTGGTGTAACTATATTCTGGTAAAGAACAAAAAGCCGGATGATCCGTTACTCACTAGATGAAGTTTAAATAACACACTGTTAACTACCTTTGATGCAATACCAGTTCGCTTTACATGCGCCGTGCGTATTGTACGAGAATGTTGTACTAGAATGCTGTATGAGCGTGTTGTATTCGAAGATGGACATCGGCAGCGCGGTCGGGCTGACTATTTAAGCGGAGTGATTGTCAAACTATGTCGGACGAAACAGAACTACGTAGAAACTCTGAAAACAAACATTCTGAGAGCAATGATTCCCAGAGCAATAAAATGGCTCGTGAAGTAGAAGATTTGTCACAGCCAAAATCCCGTATTGTTTATGAAGCCATAAAACAAGCAGGGCAAGAGGAACTCACAAGACCGACTCCAAGCTTGTTATGGTCGGGAATAGCCGCCGGTATCTTAATTTCATTTTCAGTGCTTGGGGAAGCAATTCTTCGCACGTATCTGCCCGATGCACCTTATAGTTATTTAATTGAAAACATTGGTTATAGCCTAGGTTTCATGCTGGTGATATTGGGCCGCATGCAATTATTCACTGAAAATACAATAACGACCGTTCTCCCACTCATAGAAGATTTTAAAAAGAAAAATATGTTCTGCATGGCAAAGCTATGGAGCATTGTGTTGACAGCAAATGTGATTGGCGCTTTTTTAATAACGGCGTTGTATGTGTTTACACCGGCATTACCTGAGGATGTTGCGCCAGCGATGCTCTCTCTAAGCGAACATGCTGTGTTCATGCCCCCCTTAGATAGTTTTTACAAGGCCATCCCCGCAGGGATCCTTATCGCAGCGATCGTTTGGATGATCCCCCAATCTGAGTCATCAGCGTTTATGATTATTCTGGTATTGACATGGTTAATCGCTGCGGGAGACTTTACCCACATTGTGGCAGGCTCCGTTGAGATGGCCTATCTCATGTGGCTAGGGAAACTTGGGTTGATGGATGCCACATTTGGATTTTTTCTTCCCGTATTTTTGGGCAATGTGGTCGGTGGCACATTGATATTCTCATTTTTAGTTTGGGGACAGGTGAAAAATGAAATTGAATAAAATCGGCTAGTAGCTAGCTTCTAGCGACTAGCAGCTAGTGATAATCGAAGCGCGATATCACTTTTCTACAATAAGCTGAAAGTATTTGCCCAGCCACATATAGGGGTCAGATTTGTGGTATTTCCTCTCTAAGGCCAGCAAGTCATCATACTTAGTTGTTTGGTGAGAGATGTCGCGCATATAGTCATGAAAGCATCGAATACCCGCTTTATCCAATACAGTGAAACCAAGTGATTCGCAGTAGTTAAGTACCTTCACTGCAGAAAGAGGCTGCTTTGGATTTAATCGAACCTGCTTTTTAGCTTTCATGCCTTTTTCAATGTAATCAAAATTGCCATAAATCGCATTGGCGAATAAATTAGCGTCATGATTAAAGAAGCTCAAACTCATTATCGTCCCAGGCTTCATACGATTATAGATAGAGGATAACGCCTCATAGGGGTTATCTAACCATTCCAATACGGCATGGCAAATAACAACATTGAAGCGTTCAAAATCAGTTATCTCCTGAAGAAACTCTTGCCTTATCTCAATGTTATCTCGAATGGCCTCATTGCTACTTTGAGAAAGTAGGTCTGCTGCCTGTTGAAGTACATCGTTAGAAGCGTCGGTTAACACAACGCTATGCCCCAATGCGGCTAAGTGCGCTGCCATTACACCCGTGCCGCCTCCTATTTCAAGTACCGTACTATTGGAAGTAAGGTGGCTATCTAACACATCACAAAGCAAGGTATGGCGAAGCTTTCCCTTGGTAGTCCCGTAAATATTTTTGGCAAACTTATCAGCAATTCCATCAAAAATATGGTCATCAAAAATATGGTCATCAATCATAGTGTGAGTTCACATCCTGTAAGGAGATAATTAAGCTGGATTGTCTATATCGACAAACTCTACGGGTACATCGAAATGAGACTCGATGTGTTCTCCCAGCGCTTTTGCACCGTATCGCTCTGTAGCGTGGTGCCCGGCAGCAAAAAAGGCAATATCCATCTCTCGTGCCGTATGGATAGTTTGTTCGGACACTTCTCCAGTAATGAATGCATCAACACCTAATTCCACGGCTTGCTCTATAAAGCCCTGTCCACCACCAGTGCACCAGGCTAGCGTTTTTATCGGTTTTGCTTCACTGCCCTCAAGCAAAATAGACCGTGACAACAGGGAGCCCAATGCATCACGTAATTCTCCTGATGAAAACGCGTTCTCAAATTCCCCCCGCATTAAAACACCGGTGGGCTTAACTGACGCCACAGCTGCAATATTTTTTATCCCCAATAAGTCCGCTAGCTGACGATTATTGCCAAGTTCGGGGTGAACGTCTAAGGGTAAATGGTAGGCATACAGGTTAATGTCGTTTTCAATCAACGCCTTTAATCGCTGCTTTTTCATGCCGGTAATGGTTTGAGACTCGCCTTTCCAAAAATAGCCGTGGTGCACCACAATGCCATCGGCATTTCGTTTAATAGCTTCATCAATTAGCGCTTTCGATGCAGTAACTCCCGTGACTAGTTTTGTAATTTCTCTAGCGCCCTCAACTTGAAGGCCATTTGGGCAGTAATCGCTTATCTCATGAGCTCTAAGTAACCCGTCTAGATATGTTTTAAGCGCTTGATTAGTAACCGACACGTGAACTCCTTTAAAGCATTAGCTTGAAAATTAGACAGAATGTAAAAAAAACGTTATAAAAGCCATGAGCATTTTTTATACTTTGTGTTGGAAGTTTTGCCGCTAAGTTCTGTATCGGCAAAAACGAAGGCAAAGGCACAAAGCAACGCCTCGAACAGGTCAGCACAATAACAAAATATGAATAATAAAATAAGCAAAACGAATTAAGCGAAACAAAATAAGAACGGGAAAATTATGGCAAAACCTGATAAAAACGACGTTTTAGAAGAATTTATACACGCCTACACTAAAGCAAACGGTAAACAACCGGATATCCAAGCCAAGAGTGGCTGGTACAGCGTCGATGGTGGCAAAAATGTGAGGCTGGCACAGGTTCAAGATATGACTGCAGCGTTGCTAGAAAGTGGAAGTAAAACACCCTCCACACCGAAAGCGACAAAAAAGGCTATGTCTGAAACTCCGCCTAAAACTACTTATAAAACTAGACCTAAGAATGTGGCTAAGACAAAACCGCAGAAAAGCGGCTTCTCAGTAAAACAGTATTGGGCAGACAAACTAAATGCTGAGGCTCCGGGCTCTACACAACCTCGTTAGATTTCGGCTAGCTGTTCGTGGTTATTTTACCGCTAAGCCTTGCGCCTAATTTTGGCTACCTGCCCGCTAGACCTTGCGCTACGAAGGGGACTAAATGCGCAATGACCTCGCGGATATCAACGTGCTTTTGAAAATCAGATTCGGCAATTTCGGTGAGTGCTTGGCTTGATGCCATGGAAAAGACGAAGCTGCCTATGGCGAAATGCAAACGCCAAAATAGCTCTTCCTCAGGCACGTGCGGTAAACAGTGTTGAATAGCACTAACCAGTGCTCGTACCGTTGCGCCATAGTCTGTCATAATAAAACGTCGTAAATGGCCTTGAGTCTCGTTGTACCCTCTGCCAAGTAGCTTAACGAAGTTAGCTGTGCCGTGTTCAGTCACGGTATTAAGCTCAAGCATAGGTGGAATAAGTGTGTAAAGCAGCTCTTCGACGCCTTGTGCTCCTTTAGAAGATTCAAAAGAGTCTAGGCAAATGTCGATATGAGGCATAAGTTGGTCAAAATAGCGTTTGAAAACAGCCTGAATAAGATTTTTTTTACTGCCGTAATGGTAGTTGACCGACGCAAGGTTAACCCCTGCCCGCGTGGTTATTTCTCGCATTGAAGTGTGTGAAAAGCCATTTTGGGAGAACAAACACTCTGCTGCATCGAGAATGTCGTTTTTCGTTTGCCGTGCCATTTTTTCTTTCTTATTTTGCTCGTAAAGTGGGGCAATCACTGCCCCGCTTTCAGATGTAGATTAAAACCAGTGTCTGGCTTTACTCCACGATTTCATGATTACACGTTCAACCACTGACGCTGCCGACATACCAAGTTTTTCAGCCACATTCTTTTTCACTGAATACTTAACACTAAAAATTTCTCGTTCAGGGTAATGAGATAAGATGTAGTCGTCAGAGGTTGTAATATCATCGATTAAACCAAGCTCTTTGGCTTTAGTACCAGGCCAATACTCACCTGTCGCTACACGGTCGATGTTCATATCTGGTCGCTGGCTATGGACAAAGTCTTTGAACAACACATGAATTTCTTCAATTTCTTCTTTGAACTTAGCGCGGCCTTCATCGTTATTTTCACCAAACACCGTTAGGGTTCTTTTAAACTCACCCGCGGTATGTTGCTCAAACTCTATGTCGTTTTTCTTTAATAGCTTATGAAAGTTTGGAAGCTGCGCCAACACACCAATGCTGCCAATATAAGCAAACTGAGAGGCGAGAAGCTTATCAGCAACACAGGCCATCATATAGCCGCCGCTTGCTGCAACTTTATCAACCGACACGGTCAGTTTAAGCCCTTTTTGTTTTATGCGCTGAAGCTGAGAAGCAGCAAGACCATAACCATGAACAACACCGCCGCCACTTTCAAGACGCACTAGGACTTCATCATCTTTATCTGCAACACACAAAATTGCGGTAATTTCTTCTCTTAGATTATCCACCTCGCCTGCATCCATCGAACCTTTAAAGTCGATGACATACAATCTAGGCGGCTTCGGATCGTCGTTCTTCTGCTTGCCTTTCGCTTTTTCTTCTTTCTTTTGCTCTTTCGCTAGTTTTTTCGCCGAGTTTTTGTCTAGCAGTACTTGCTTAGCGTATTGCGTAATGTCCTTTAGCTGATCTGAGATTGAGGTAATCTCTAACTGCCCTTTACCGTGTTTTTGCTTATTTGCTACGCCAACAATGGTTGCAACAACAACCACAAACGCAACCACCAAGGTAACCGCTTTGGCTACAAACAAGCCATATTCGTACAAAAACTCCAAATCTTACTCCTAGTAAAAAATAAAGGGTTTGAACACTTCAAACCCTTACAAGCAAAGATAAAATGGGTACGCACACTAAAACTACAAGCGCGCTACCCCATTCTTCCTATCGATTATTGGTATTATGTAACGTGTACTACGTTATTTGCTACACATATTAGCGCGGTATAATACCAGCCCTCGTTCATTCTGACGATAGCCTTATTCTGTCGATAGCCTTATTGTGACGATAGCGTAATCTTCTCAATGGTATTTGCTTCAATATCTTCATCTGTGAAATAAATATCTCTCAATGTAGGTTGGTCAGAATACAATCTGGTTTGATCTAAGAAGTGTTCACTGTCGAATTGGCGAGATTGTGAATACGTTAATATTCCGCGCCCTTGTGGCCCTTCTTCAGTAAAACTGATCACCATAGCCCAGCTTGTTCCATAGTTAATATGATACCCACCTGCCTCTGCACTCATGATGGTGTTGTTGCTCACCGGCTCATAACGGTGTCTTGGCAGCAAGGTCTCATCACGGCCTCGAATGCTATCAAACACATTAAAACCGCCTTCAATATTGTGTGCTCCACCCCAAGGTAGTTTTTCACCACTTGCAGTACCGTTAGGTAAACTTCGCTCAACAAACTGAACGTCACCTAGGGTAGCATCAAATTCAACACCCGCTTGTTCAATAACCTGAACCGCTTTTGCTAATTGTTGCATGGTGGTGTCGTTTTGAACTAAGCCTGTTGGCGTTGTAACAGGAGACTCAATAGAGAAAGGCACTTCCCACTGTGGGTTTTGATTAAACTGGAATGCAAATTCTCTAAACACATGTGCGCCAACGCTAGAGGTGTTCATTGTACTATCCCACGCACCAAGGGCATCACAGGCAGCCGAGATATCTACGTCTGTACCGTCAACATTTACCGGCGTATCACCTTGTTCAGTGCATGCTTGTAGCAGACTCGGTAAAATGTCTTCAGCAAGATAACTACGGTTATTTAGTAAAAGCTCCTCAACTTCTTCAGGCGTGAAGGTCTCATCGCTTCCAGCCTCAGTCTCGATAAACTTCTGGCCCATTCTAGAACGTAGAGATTGTTGATTCTCAGTATTGCCATAAAGTGGATTTACACCCGTTATTGGTGAAGAAAGGTTAGTTAGCCAAAAGCTATCGTTAGAGTTTTGTACCGAATCTGTCCCCTCGTATTTTGGCGCTTCCTCATAAGGTACGGGACCGTCAAAATCGAATTGTGAAATAAACCCAGGCAACACGGTAAAGCCCGCTGCGGCTTTAGTTTGTATTAGCAGTGGGTTGGTCGTTAATTCATTGATAGCTGTTTCGGTAAGGTTTGGCACGGTAGAGTCATCGATGTAAAACACTTGGCCATCACTTGAGGCTGCCATCGTATTGTTAAAGATAACACCATCATAATCTTTAAACGCTTGCTTGAACTCGTCCATCGAAGAAGCCATATTCATGGCTAACCAGTGATCGACAACATCAAAATTAGGCAGGTTGGCGTCTTTAATGGCAAATGCAGTTTCGTTGTCCCAGCCAAAGTTTCCAGGCACTTCTATCATTGGACCATAGTTGGTGTAATAAGACGTTTTGTTAAGCGTAATAGTTTGTCCACCGCCAACAGCAACTTCTATCTGCAGTGGTTTTTCATAAATAATGCGCTTGTTACCATCGACTATATGACTCATTCCCGACGCATCATCTTCATCTAAACTGAGTTGGTAAACCACAAAGTGCTCTGCTGTAGAGAACGTGTGTGTCCACGCTACGTTTTCGTTAAACCCAATGTTGACTGCACCTGGCAGGCCCATTAAGGAACTCCCCGTAACATTTAGATAATCGGGAATTTGCGCATGGAAGTTCCAAAAACGTAAATTACCGGTGTGAGGAAAATGGGGGTTACCTAAAACAATCCCTTTACCGTTAGTGGTTTTATCGCTACCCAGCCCCCACCCGTTTGACCCCATTTCTTGTGGGTTTCTTTCCGGTAAGGTGATGGATGGGTTCATTTTAAATGCTGTCGTTGGCGTATTTTCGGCATTTGATGGTGTTTGCGCTTGAGCACTTTCAGTTTGACCTGAAGCTGCGGTTGGCGCTGGGGTTGGGAGGTAATTCTCACCTTCAGGCGCGGCTAAGAACATGGGGCCTAAAAAGTTGGCAGCACCTGGCAATAGCGCCACACCTAAAGAATAGGTCAGTAAATCTACGCTATCAATGGGTTGTACCCAAGGCTGGCCTGCACAGCTTTGATCCTGTTCTGCTACAGGCGTTTCGTCTAAATAACGGTTATAACCCGCTGTGTAGCCTTGAAACATGGCTCGAGAATTGGCAGATAACCGAGGCAAATTGTCTTCCGCTAGCTCACGAATACCTAATGTAAGAAAGCCAAAGTCGTTGATAAGGTGCTCTGAATCACCACTACCTGGCTGCATATCGGGGCCAAAATACTTGGCTCGCTCAGAATTGTATTTCAAAATTTGGTCTGCCAGCACGCACATATTGTCTCTGGCGAATGCATAGCCAACACCATAGGCCATGCTTTCAAGGTTATCGGCTTTAACGTGAGGTACACCATAAGTAGTCCACGTAATGTCAGCCGTTAATGAACCATCGGTGTCAAACGCAGGAACGGGTGTAGGTGCGGTTACTACGGGTGGCGGTGACACTGGAGTGCTGCCGTCTTGCACATCTGAAAAGTCGTTGTCATTGTCACCGCATCCAGCTAAACAGGCGGCAACAGATAGTGCAATTAAAGTCCGTGTAGGGTAAATATTTTTAGTTATTGTCATTGATAATTTCCTTGTGAATAAATGCAAATATGGCGAGCTAACACCCCAAAGCGTTTTGCTTGCTGCCACAACACATCCGACCAATTCACATTACATTAACAAAACACAACATTCAAATAACAGTCACACTTAGAAACAAAAAAGCCGGCTTTCGCCGGCTTCTTAAATGGAACATTTGTAACGCTTAGTTTGCGACGACAGACTCATCACTGATTGGCAGAAGGCCTGCATCAGAAGAGACGTACGTTGCAACCTGACGCTGCATTTCTGCGGTCACTGCGGCATTTGAAGCCGGGCTCAAGCTAGATGCATGAGCACCACTGTTAAACAGTACCAGTCCGCTGATAGGGTCTGCTTGAGGCCCTACTGTCGTTGATACCTGCTCAAGTCCAATGATGTTAGCTAGTGGAAGCTGACCAGACAACGGCAACGCAGTAGAAACAGGGATAACTTGGTCAGGCAGGTTTTCTGCACTGCCATCGCCCACTACTGTCATCATGTGCACAGGGGTATTACTTCCTAGAGTTTGTGCATAGTTCGTCGGGTCACCTGAATCCATCACGGTTTGTGCAGCAAAGGCAAACTCAGCAAAAACAGCGTTAACCGCGGCTGCTTGTGCTTCAGTAAGGTTTGCTTCAAACAAGGCCACCGCTTCAACTAGCTGAGCTTCATTGACATCAGTTGTTTCAAACAACTGGTTCAATAGCGCAACGAAGTCATCTGATGACTGAGAAAGCAGAAGTCCTTTAATCAGCGGGCCAAACGCCGGAGACTCAATTAAGAACTGTGCTGCACCGCCCCCTGGAGATTCAAGAGAAGCTTGTTTTACTGCGAACATGCCGTCAAGCGCCGCTAAATCGCCACCCATAGACGTATTTGCTAAGGCTGCAAAATTACCACCTGTAATTGCACCTAACGATACACCCATAATTGATACACGACTTGTATCAAACTTAACACCCTGTGTAGATGTGGTATCGACTACCGCATTAAGGCCAAGACGTAAACCAAGTAAATCAGACACGCTTTGACGCAGGTTGTCTCTTGCAGTAGGCAAACTAGCAAGGTTCATGTAGTGCGTTGCACTTACCGAAGTTGCATTAAGGTCGTCCATTCCGTCGCCATCAAGATCGAATCCACGGCTACCGTGAATGGGCTGATCGATAGCAACCGAGGCTACACCTGCTAGTGCTAGTGTACCGGTAATGGCTAACATGTCTTCTTTTTGGCTGGTGATACCGTGAGCAAGGATAACTACAGGCCAACCTGCTTCAGGCATACTGATAGGGAAACCTATGGCACCTGCAATGGCTGGGTCTGGAATAGTTACCTGAACATCTAGCGCTTCAGTGCCCATATTGCCGCCAGTAGGCTGTGGATATGGATTGAATTTAGTAATGTTACGAGCACTATCTAATTTTTCACCGTTAACGCGAAGATCGGCAAGACCTAGCGCAGAACACGTTTGCGCATTAGGACCTGGCGTCGCCGCTGCCAATGCTTCCGCAGGTGCGCCTGCTAGCACGATACCGCTGTCACAGGCTGCAGTCCAAAACTGGTTAACCGGTGCAAGCGGATTTTCAGCGGATGGAACACCTAGAAAATATGGAAGGTTAATATTTCCTTCATAGCGCTGGGCTGCGCAAAATGGGCCAACCTGCGTTAATATGGCAGTAGACACGCCTACTGCAAACTCATTTAAAGCTCCCCACTGCGCAGAGAGCTGACCTGAAGCCGTTCCAGCCAAACCAGCACACGATTCTAAGGCACTGAAATCAGTGGCATCGATAAATGCCTGCGTCTGTTCTGGCAAGCCTTGTTTGCCAGCCTGAACGGCACCGGCAACAGCCTCAGCTGTAAGTAGGTTTAACGCTTCAGCAGCGTTTGGATCTTCATCGGCATCACCCACTACAATTGCAGGTAACGCTTGTCCTGCCGTAGGGTCGCCAGCACCTGCGCGGGCAGCAAATTCGCTAATCATCACCTTCTTGATGGTATCAAGAGAGTTAGCAATAGACTGAGTAGTAAACGCAGATACGTAGGTAAGCTCTTCGCGTTCGTACCCGGCACTAATCAGTGGATTAACCAATGAGTTAACTAGACCCTGAAGCTGCAGCTGCGCATCAGTTGCTAGTGGGTTTGTGTTGATATCTAATCTGACTAAATCCCAGGTCGTAGAACCTTGCACCGACTTACCCGATGAATCTTTAAGGTCGGTCGTCATTACAAGCATGTAACCTTGCGCTGGTTTAAGCGGCTTTAGGGGGACAACTGAAACCGTGTTGTTGTCTGCCAAACTCAACACATAATCTACGCCGAAAGTAAGCTGTTCACCTAATTTACAGCCTGCTGATGGCGTTGAAACTTGTGCGCAATCTGGGTCGGATTGATCAAGGCCTAAGGTTGCCTCAAACAGCAAAATACCAGCAGAAAGTGATGATTCATCCAATGACGTATTCACCGGCGTTTCAACATTAATTACAAACGGATGTTGGGTCGACCAACCGTCTAGTACGTTTAATGCGTTTTGTGGGTCACCAAAATCAGTGGGATCGGCAACCGGTATGTTTAGTGTGTAATCGAAAAAGCCATCATCGCCTGGCAGCATTAATAGGTCGTTAGGAATGTTGAGGTTCCCTGCTGCTGGATCAAATACTATTCGCGAGAATGGGGTTTGTACTTCTGTTTCGGCCTGAATGTCGGAAAGGGTTTCATCGGAGCCACC
>CENT01096467.1_pt1 | contig 41481 bp, 44 predicted proteins | sample 530141 | NCBI WGS metagenome assembly CENT01 (sample SAMEA2591074, study PRJEB7988) | marine metagenome | isolation source: saline water (ENVO:00002010), including | reverse complement strand
TGATTTCTGGTGTTCAGAAATCAGTAACGACGATATTATTCGGGTGATATTTAAATGAAAACTTTTGTTGCAAAGCCAGAAACGGTACAACGTGACTGGTACGTGGTTGACGCCACAGACAAAACTCTAGGCCGTTTGGCTTCAGAAATCGCATTGCGCCTTCGTGGTAAGCATAAGCCAGAGTACACGCCTCACGTGGACACTGGTGATTACATTATAGTTATCAATGCTGACAAAATTACGGTTACTGGCCGTAAAGCGTTGAACAAAATCTATTATGCGCACAGTGGCTATCCAGGTGGTCTGAAAGAAACTAACTTTGAAAAGCTGCTAGCTTTCAAACCAGAGATGGTTATTGAGAAAGCAGTGAAAGGAATGCTGCCAAAAGGTCCTCTAGGCCGTGCAATGTTCCGTAAAATGAAAGTTTACGCTGGTGCAGAACATTCGCACGCAGCACAGCAACCACAAGTTTTGGACATCTAAGGGGCAATCGACATGGCAGATACTCAATACTACGGCACCGGCCGCCGCAAAAGTTCTACCGCTCGTGTGTTCTTGCGTCCAGGCTCAGGTAACATTCAAGTAAACAAACGCGCTCTAGATCAGTACTTCGGTCGTGAGACTGAGTGCATGGTTGTACGTCAGCCTCTAGAACTTGTAGAAATGCTAGAAAAGTTTGACCTATACATCACTGTTAAAGGTGGTGGTTCAAATGGTCAAGCTGGCGCAATTCGTCACGGCATCACTCGTGCTCTTATGGAGTATGATGAAGCATTACGTCCTGCACTACGCAAAGCTGGCTTCGTTACTCGTGACGCACGTCAGGTTGAACGTAAGAAAGTGGGTCTACACAAAGCACGTAAGCGTCCACAATTCTCAAAACGTTAATTTACGTTTTTTGTTTTGCAAAAACCCGGCTCTGCCGGGTTTTTTATTGCCTGTAAGATATTGAGCAAAATAAAAAAGGTTTAATTTCCCCTGCTTTTTAGGTGCTATTCATGGTAAAACCCTGATTTAAAGCGCTTATCACCGATTTTACCCTTAGCTTCAATGAATTAAATTTATGCTTAAATACCAGTAAAACCTTGTGTTTATAAGGGCTTTTCTTTTATCATTTGCAGTCGAAAAAATTGATAACTTTCGTGGAACCGTAAAACAGCGACTTTTGCTGTTATTTCGCTCTCACGACAAGCCATATGATGCGGTAATACAGGCGAGATAAAACCAGTATAAGCCTTTTTAGATGGCATCATAATTATCCAAACCTGGAGAAATGTGGATGAGCAATGTATCTGTAGATGCAACAAAGTCTGCACACAACGAAAATCAGCCTGAGAACAACACCCGTCGTCGGTTTTTGACCGTTGCCACGTCGGTAGTTGGCGGTGTTGGTGTCGTTGGTGCTGCAGTGCCTTTTATTGCGTCCTGGAATCCAAGTGCCAAAGCGAAAGCGGCCGGTGCTGACGTTGAAGTTGATATCAGCGGGATTGAGCCTGGACAGTTAGTGCGTGTAATGTGGCGAAGCAAGCCTGTGTGGATTGTGCGCCGTACCCCTGAGCTTTTAGAGGCACTAGGCGGGCACGAAGATCAGCTTAAAGATCCAAATTCAGAAGCCGAGCAGCAACCTACTTTTGCGCAAAACCGCTTCCGCTCCATGAAAGAAGAATACTTAATCTTAGTGGGTATTTGTACTCACCTTGGGTGCTCTCCACAGCATCTCAAAGACGGTGCGTTTGAAGAATACGTTGAGGGTGTTCCTGAAGGTTTCTTCTGCCCGTGCCACGGTTCTAAGTTTGATATGGCAGGACGTGTATTTCAAAACGTGCCTGCCCCATTAAACCTAGTAGTGCCGCCTTATCAGTTCGTTGATGATACAAACATCATCATTGGTTCAGAAGCGGAGGCTTAATTATATGAACGCTTTTCTAGGTTGGATTGAAGACCGTCTCCCAGTGGGACGCGTTGCAAATATGCACGCTATTCAATACCCAGCGCCAAAAAACATGAACTTTTGGTATGTGTTTGGGTTTTTAGCAACTATCGTTCTGGTCAACCAAATAATTACTGGTATTTGGCTAACCATGAACTTTGTACCTTCAGCAGAGGGCGCTTTTGCTTCTGTTGAATACATCATGCGTGAAATCGATTACGGGTGGATAATCCGTTATATGCACAGTACAGGCGCGTCAGCGTTCTTTATTGTTGTTTACATGCACATGTTCCGCGGAATGATATACGGTTCGTATCAAAAGCCACGTGAGCTACTGTGGGTGTTTGGAATGTTTATTTATCTTGCATTGATGGCTGAAGCCTTCATGGGATATGTACTTCCTTGGGGACAAATGTCTTATTGGGGTGCTCAGGTAATCGTTTCATTATTCGGTGCTATTCCGGTAGTGGGTCCTGACCTCGTTATTTGGTTACAGGGCGACTATGTTATTTCAGGCGCCACGCTTAACCGATTCTTTGCCTTGCACGTTATTGCATTGCCATTAGTAATCGTAATACTTGTGTTCTTGCACATTATTGCACTTCACGAAGTAGGTTCTAATAACCCTGATGGCGTAGCCATTAAGCATAAGAAAGGCTCACTGCCAGAGTCAGAGAAAACGAAGTACAAAATTCACGAATACTACACTAGCAAGTACGATATTGCTGACGACGTTCTACCGTTCTTCCCTCACATTGTGTTGAAGGATATGGTGGCGTTCTGTGTATTCTTGGCGCTATTTACGTACGTATTGTTCTTTGCGCCTGAAATGGGCGGTAAGTTCCTTGAACACCCTAACTTTGAAATTGCTAATCCTCTGAAAACACCAGAGAATATATTCCCAGTGTGGTATTTCACGCCATTCTACGCAATTTTGAAAGCGGTACCTGACAAGCTGTTTGGTGTACTAGCTATGTTTGGCGCTATTGCTGCATTGTTCGCAATGCCTTGGGTAGACCGTGGTCGAGTTAAATCATGGCGCTATCGTTGTGGTTTACACAAAGTGAATCTTATTGTGTTCGCGATTGTGTTTATCTTCCTAGGTTACCTAGGTGGTACGCCACAAGAGAACTGGAAAATCATTGCGTCACAGGTTGCTACAATCATGTACTTTGGTTTCTTCATTGCATTGTTCTTGTACAGCAAAAACGAAAATACTAAACCTGTGCCAGAGAGGATTCCTAAATGAAAAAAATGATGTGCTTTTTAGCATTCTTTCTACCTGGCGTCGCGATGGCGGCAGGTGGGAACGTGCATCTAGACGAAGCGCCGATTGACTTGTCAGATAAGGCGTCACTACAACGCGGTGCGCAGTTGTTCATGAACTTCTGTTCAGGCTGTCACTCAATGAAGTATCAACGCTACCAGCGTTCATTTACCGATTTGGGTATTCCTGACGAACTAGGCGAAGAGTATCTGCAGTTTACGGGCGAGAAAGTGTCTGATTACATGACACGCGCTATGCCTGAAGATGCCGCAGCACAGTGGTTCGGAGCTGCGCCACCTGATCTTACGCTAGTAGCTCGTGTTCGCGGTACAGATTGGATATACACCTATCTGCGCGCGTTCTATGTGGACGAAAGCAGACCGTTTGGTGTTAACAACACCGTGTTCCCAGAAGTGGGTATGCCGCATGTTCTACAACCTCTTCAAGGCACGCCAACGCGTACCTATGAAGAGCAAATGGTAGATGGCGAGATGGTTAAGCGCTATGTGGGTATCAAATCTGACGGAACGGGTTCAATGTCTCCGGACGAATACGACCAAGCCGTTGCCGACATCGTGAACTTTTTGGAGTACACGGGTGAGCCAGCTAAACTTGAGTCTCACAAAATCGGTAAATGGGTACTTATCTTTATTGCCGTATTGTTTGTGTTTGTTTACTTGCTCAAGAAAGATTACTGGCGAGAAGTGCACTAATCGCACAGATTTATGTATAATACCAAAAGGGGGCTTCTCGCCCCCTTTTTTGGCATTTGTAATTCGCTCATTGTAACAGTGAGCTTTAACTTGTTTCTCGACGGAGGAAATTGAATGGCCGTAGCCGCGAATAAACGTTCTATTATGACGTTGTTCTCTGACACAATTGATATTTATAGCCACCAGGTGCGTATTGTGTTGGCAGAAAAAGGTGTGGGTGTTGAAATCAGCTACACAGATCCTAGTAACTTATCTGAAGATCTGTTGGAGTTAAACCCATACGGTACGGTACCCACTCTTGTTGATCGTGAACTCGTACTTTATAAGTCTCACATCATCATGGAATACCTTGATGAGCGCTTCCCGCACCCACCATTGATGCCGGTATACCCAGTATCTCGTGGTACAAGCCGTCTAATGATGCACCGCATCGAGCAAGATTGGTATTCACTTGCTGCACGCATTTTCCGCGGTGAAGGCGATGTTGAGTCATCACGTAATGAACTTCGTGAAGCTATTCTATCTTTAGCCCCTGTTTTTGCTGAAATGCCTTACTTTATGAGTGAAGAGTTCAGCTTGGTGGATTGCTATCTTGCGCCGCTATTATGGCGTTTACCTGCATTAGGCATCGAGCTTAGTGGAACAGGAAGCAAAGAAATCAGTACTTACATGAACCGTATTTTCTCTCGCAGTTCGTTCAAGGCATCTTTGACTGACCAAGAGCGCGAGATCCATAACCCATTATGACATCTATGACGTCAAACCAGCCCTATCTACTTAGGGCTTTTTATGAATGGATAGTGGATAACGATATGACGCCATACGTTGTTGTTGATGCAACAAATGAATTGGTGGAAGTTCCGCAAGAATTTGTTAAAGACGGCCAGATTGTACTTAATGTATCACCGAGTGCCTGCGTGGGTTTTAACCTGGATATAAACGGTTTGTCTTTTCAAGCGCGTTTTGGAGGCCAACCTCGTCGTTTAAGCATGCCCTGCGAAGCGGTAATTGCTATATACGCTCGTGAGAATGGTGCTGGTACTGTGTTTGCCACAGAGGAAGACGTAGCACGTTCTGATGCTATTGAGCCAGCAGAGCCTATCTCAAGTGAGCCAGAACAAACAGGACCAACATCTATAGAAGATGCTGATGTTCCTGCCTCAAGCGATGCGCCCGTACCGCCTAAAAAGGGTAAGCCTACGCTGAAGGTTATTAAGTAGCCCAAGCGTAATTATCAACTAGGTTTTAGGTCGAATTATTCAAAAGCCGCTGTATTTTAAGATACTGCGGCTTTTTTGTTTGAGACGGTTTTTTTGAAAGGAGATGGCTGTTAAAGGTGAAGGCTGCTAAAGACGATAAGTAGCCACCTTTACTTTTTAGGTAGCAACGTTATCTTGCCGAACACATCTGCATCTATGTACCCACGGTTTTTGTCACCGTTTACCGGCTGTATCTCATGAGAGCCCATAAAATGCTCACGTAATTCACTGCCATCATTATCGCAGTAGGCCAGCATGAAACCAATAACTTGGTGTTCCTCTAACATTAGAGGGGTGTTGTGGCTATTTTCTTCATAACTATTGGAAAAGAGTTTAATCGCCACTTCCCAGACAATGTTAAAAGGCGCTGATGTTTGTCGTTGCCAACGGCTGATAAGATGCTCTGTATACAAATGCGCTTTTTGGTCAGGTCCATAATCGGCGGCTTGGTTATCAAGGCCTATATGGTAGGCAAATGCGGTATGGTTAAATTGATGATTGCCACCAGAAGCGTCGCTGTCTATAAATACCTCTAGCGCATCATCATCCCAATATTTTTTAGTTGGGTTAGGGTGAGTGTCAATCAGCACATTATCGCTGATACTCGCCTGCAAATATAGATAGTTTTCATCCCACAATAATCGATAGCGGCCTTTAAAGTCATTATCTGATGTGGGAAGCGTTCCATCCATTAAATGGGGCATATCGTGCCATGTGGCTTTATTCCAAGCATCTTCTGATACACCATCAATGTGGATAGGCGTTGACGTGTAATTAACGTTTCCAGCGGCTACTAAGAAGGGAGTAAGTAAACCAACGGCTAATATTATGCGTTTCATCAAGATACCCTAGTGAAAATTGACTGTTACCGCTATACCAAAAACAATGTGGCAGTGCCTAGGAATGCAAAAATACCCACCACGTCTGTGATGGTGGTTAAAATGACACTTCCCGCTAGTGCAGGGTCTATCTTTAGTCGCTTCATTATCATAGGCAGCGTTGCGCCGGCTAATGCAGCCGCTATCATGTTAACAAGCATAGCAAATGCAATGATGACACCTAGCATATAGTCTTGTTTCCACAATGCGATGACAGAGGCTATTAATACCGCCCAAATGATGCCGTTTAGCACACCAATGGCAATCTCTTTACTAATCAGCCAGCGGGAGTTGTTTGCATTGACATGGCCCAGCGCCATACCGCGTATAACAAGAGTCAGGGTTTGGTTACCTGCCACACCACCCATGCTTGGTACAATGGTGTTTAAAATAGCGAGTACAGCTAAAGCGCTTAATGTGGCTTCAAATAAGTCGCTCACCATTGCTGCCATCAATGCCGTGGCTAGGTTCACCGCTAGCCACACTGAACGTCTCTTGGTACTTTGCATAACAGGGGCAAAGGTATCTTCATCGTCGTCTAGACCCGCCATACTCATCATGGAGTGTTCGGCGTCTTCGCGAATAATATCAACCACGTCATCAATAGTAATTCGCCCGACGAGGCGATTATTTTCATCAACAACAGGTGCTGAGAGCCAGTTATAGCGTTCAAATAGGCTCGCGACTTCATCGTCTGGCATGTTAACCGGAATAGCTTCTGACTCTTCATCCATCACATCAGAGACTTTGTCGCTAGTGTCTGCGGTTAGAAGCCGTGTTACTGGTACGATACCCACGAGATTATCGGTGCGATTGACCACATAAAAGGTATCTGTGTTTTCTGGTAGCTCGCCCTTGAGGCGGATATAACGCAATACCACATCAATAGTAACGTCGGGACGCAGGGTGATAGTGTCGGTATTCATGATGAAGCCGGCAGTTTCTTCACCATAAGATAGTGCTTGTTCGGCGCGCAACCGGTCTTGTGCGTCCATGGAGTCTAGGATGTCGAGGAGGACCGTTTCTGGCAGGCTGCTTAGGGTCTCTGCCAGGTCATCGGTATCCATTTCCTCAAGCGCGTCCACCACATTTGCAGGCAGCATTTTAGTAATTATGCCGTTACGAACATCATCGGACAGTTCTTCTAAAATATCGCCGTGAAAGTCGCCGTCAATCAACTCCCATAGCTCGTCACGAGTGCGGCTAGGGCTAGACTCTAAAATGTGGGCTACGTCGGAAGGCGGAAGTTCAAGAAGGAGCTTTCTAACCGACACAAATTGGCCGTTACTCAGCGCATTGTTGAGCGTTCGCAATTGAGTTTGTACATATTTAGAAACGAGAGCTTCTGCCATGAAAAGCAATTCCTAACCAAGAGTGTGCCTAAAGAAAGCGTATTTCACGCCGTAGACAATGACCAAATAGATTAAGCTTATAGAATAGCGTATTTACCCTAGCAGTGTCATGATAAATACATTGTTTTAGAATGAGTTTTTACGTGTCAGCGCTTATAGAAGACGCTATGTAAGCGGTTATGTAAGCAGTTATATAGGCGCTTAGCCAGCGGCCAGTGAAAAGCTGGCCTATGGGAGGGCCTACGAGGTTACTCGTCTTCGTTAAAGCGTCCTTCAATGAGTGTTTCAATAGCGGCTAAGGCGTCCTCTGCATCATCGCCTTCAACAATCACGTTAACTTGCTCACCCTGATGGCTTTCAAGCATCATCAACCCAAGCACACTGCTTGCGTCGGCCTGTTTATCGCCTTTTTCAAGAATTATTTTGGCATCAAATTGATTAGCAAGTTGCACAAGTTGGGTTGCCGCTCTTGCGTGAAGGCCAAGTTTATTGACGATGGTGAGTGTTTTCTCAATAGTCACTAGTATTTACGCTCTTTTTTATTAATGCGAGTGGTTAATTTAGCTCTCTGTGACGAATCTGCACATCCGGATGAATTTCACCGAATGTTTTTGACAACGTCTGCGCAATATAGACAGAACGGTGCTGCCCACCCGTACAGCCAATGGCTACCGTGACATAGCTTCTATTATTTCGCTCGAGATGAGGCAGCCATGTGGTCATTAAGTTTTGGATTTGCCATACAAACTTAGTAACCACAGGTTGTGAGCCAAGAAATACTTCTACAGGTGCATCTAAACCCGTCAAATGCCGCAAATCAGGCTCCCAGTGAGGGTTCGGTAAGAAACGAGCGTCAAATACATAGTCGGCGTCTTTCGGTATACCGTGCTTAAAGCCAAAAGATTCAAACACTAGTACCAAACGAGAACTCTTTTTACCTAAAATCCGCTCGCGAATAATTTCGGCCAGCTGATGTATAGTGAGCTTATCTGTGTCTAAGTAGAGGTCAGCACGCTCAACAATAGGCCCAAGCAACGTTGATTCTGCCTTTATGGCCTCAGAGAGCGATTTATTTAATTTGGCTAGAGGGTGTAAACGTCTAGTTTCGCTAAAGCGCTTTACTAACACGTCGTCACTTGCATCAATGTAAACAATCGTCATCGACCAAGAGGAGGGAAGGTAGTCTAATATTTCTACCAAATCGTTGGGATTCTTTGGTAAATTGCGTACGTCGATACTCACCGCTACCTGATCGTATTCATCCACAACAGTATGGGTGAGCGTTGGTAGCAAATTGACGGGAATGTTATCGACGCAATAGTAGCCCAAATCTTCCAATGCTCTTAATGCCACCGACTTTCCTGAGCCTGAACGACCACTGATAATGATCAGCTTCACCGATATTTCTCCCTAAACAAAAAAGTGACGAAAACGTCAATGTATCTTTTGAAACTGTCTTTACATGCCAAGTGCCGAAACAATATCTTCGTTGGTTTTGGCTCTTCGTATCGCTTTGACAGTGTCTTTGTCGCTGAGCTTACCAGCCACTGTCGCTAAGGTTTGTAAATGTCCCTCTGTCTGTTCTTCAGGCACTAGCAGTGCAAAAAATATATCGACAGGTTTTTCATCGAGGGCGTCAAAATTAATCGCTGGAATGCAGGTTACAATAATGGCCATAACGTGTTCTAAACCCGCTAAACGACCATGAGGGAGCGCTATACCGTTACCTATTCCTGTACTGCCCATCCGCTCTCTAGATAGAAGACTATTCAACACGGTGACTTGGTCAATGCTGGTATTGTCTTGGGCAGCAATATCAGAAATGATTTCTAATATTCGCTTCTTGCTATTGCACTGAACCGCACACTCGGTGCGGTCCAGGCTTACGATGGCTTTAATATCCATGCTTAATTATCTATTAATGCTTTTTCAGTTTTTCCTTATGCTTGATCACCTGCCTGTCGAGTTTATCAACCATGCTGTCAATCGCCGCATACATATCGGTATTTTCTGAGGATGCAAATACTTCGGCACCACTTAAATGCATCGTAGCTTCTGCTTTTTGATTTATTTTTTCTACGTTCAGGATGACATGCACATTAGAAATGTGATCAAAGTGACGCTCAAGTTTACTAAACTTCGTATCGACATAATTACGCAAAGAATCGGTGATTTCCACATGATGACCAGTTAGGTTGATTTGCATATTTCGTCTTCCTTTTAATATAACGCCTTTAGATAAGGCTTTTGCGTTGGTTAGACGGGGGTATCGATAAAGACTCCCGGTATTTTGCTATTGTCCGGCGAGCGACTTTTATGCCTTGCTCTGCCAACAATAAAGCAATTTTGCTATCGCTTAATGGTTTGCTTGGCGTTTCTGCTGCGACCAATTTCTTTATTAATGCACGAATGGCCGTTGACGAACACTCGCCGCCCGACTCAGTTGCCACATGGCTAGAAAAGAAATACTTCAATTCGTAAATACCGCGCGGCGTATGCATATACTTCTGAGTCGTTACTCGCGATATTGTGGATTCGTGCATATCCACCATTTCTGCGACATCATTGAGCACCATTGGTTTCATCATTTCTGGTCCGTGCTCAAAAAATCCCATTTGCTGTTGAACGATACAGTTAGCCACTTTCATTAAGGTATCGTTTCTAGACTCTAAACTCTTTATAAACCATTTAGCTTCTTGCATATGAGAACGAATAAACTGAGAGTCACTGCTGTTTTTCGCTTTTCGGCTCATTGCTGCGTATTGCTGATTGACACCTAGCTTAGGCAAGCTGTCAGGGTTGAGTTCAACGGTCCAGCGGCCGTTTTTCTTCGCCACCGATACGTCTGGAATCACGTACTCAGGCTCTTTAGTAACTAAAGCACTACCTGGGCGAGGATTCAAGGTTTGAAGTAAACGCATTGCCTCGCGAAGTTCATCTTCCTTAAGGCGGCTTTTACGCATGAGGGTTCTATAATCTTTGCTGCTGAGAAGGTCTGAGTAGTCCTCAATCAGTCGTCTTGCCTCATCTAACCAAGGTGTATCGTCAGCAAACTGGCGCAGTTGCACCATTAAACACTCCTGTGGAGAGCGAGACCCTGAACCGATAGGGTCAAACATTTGAATGCGTTTTAACACACATTCTACTTCATCAAGCTCAATTTCTTCTTCTATATTTTCTGTTTCAATATCCTCAAAATTTACCGCTTCTAATATCTCATCTAGCGTAGCGGTTAAATAACCTGATTCATCAATCGAGTCGATAATGGCAACAGCGATAGCTCTGTCGATATCAGAAAAAGGAGTTAAACGCATCTGCCAAAGCAGGTGAGTTTGAATGTCGTCAGTGGTTTCGCCTTGGAAAACGTGGTCATCATCGTTATTTGACGGGCCAGGTGCAGGCGCTGAAGAGGCTGAGTAATATTCGTCCCAGGTGCTATCAATTGGCAGTTCATCGGGTAAGTCGTTCTTTTCTAAAGCATCACCCGACTCTAAAGTGTCGCTGGACGCTGACGCGGTAGCTTCGATTTGGCTATCGTCATTGTCCATGTTGTTTTTTTCTGCCTGAGGCTCGTCATTACCTTCTTCTACTTCTAGCAGAGGGTTTGAGTCGAGGGCCTCTTGAATCTCCTGTTGAAGATCGAGTGTAGACAGCTGCAGCAGCTTGATTGCCTGCTGCAACTGTGGAGTCATCGTTAGTTGTTGACTAAATTTTAACTGTAAAGATGGTTTCATCTATATCTTATTTTAATGCTCTTGAGTGAATATACCTGAGCGCTTATGAAAAATGACAATTAGGTTACCTACACTAACTATAGCCTGAATTGTTCGCCTAGGTATACATCCCTTACTTTTTGATTACTTAAAACCTGTTCCGCCGTTCCTTGCGCAATAAGTTCACCATGACTTACGATGTACGCCTTTTCACAGACATCCAATGTTTCTCGCACGTTGTGGTCGGTAATGAGTATACCCAACCCTCTGTCGCGCAAGTGCTGTATTATCTTCTTTATATCATTAACTGATATGGGATCAACACCAGCAAAAGGTTCATCAAGCAAAATAAATTCAGGTTTTGCTGCTAATGCTCGTGCTATTTCTACTCGGCGACGTTCTCCACCGGAAAGACTCATACCCATACTATTACGTATATGGTTGATATTAAATTCATCAAGTAGTGCATCGGCTTCTTCTTCCTGCTGCTGTGAATTTAAATCCTTTCTGGTTTGTAAAATCGCCATAATATTTTCATGCACAGTGAGCTTTCGAAAGATGGACGCTTCCTGTGGTAAATAGCCAATACCGCCTCTTGCGCGCTCATGCATAGGCTGATGAGTTAATTCATTATCATCGATAGATATTTGGCCTTTGTCTGAGGGAACCAACCCTACAATCATATAAAAAGTGGTGGTTTTCCCCGCGCCGTTAGGCCCCAATAACCCGACAATTTGTCCGGTAGAGACTGACAGGCTAACATCAATCACTACCTGTCGTGATTTATATGCTTTAGCAAGGTTCTTTGCACTAAGAGTTGCCATTGTTACTGCTCGCCCTTACCGTCGTTGTTGCCGTCACCGTTACTACCGTCATTATCGTCGCTGCTCTCGTCTTTCGCTTTGCGAATAGACTCAGGCGTAAATACGGTAGTAACGCGCCCACTAGCATCACCAGCACCACCTGTGGCTAGCAGTTGTTCTGTGATCATATCAAACGTAATGCTGTTGCCTTTAACTTGGCTGGTGTCCTGTTTAAGTTCTGCGTTTCCGGTAAGGGAAATAGTGCGCTTAGCCACTTCATAGCGTATCTCGTTCGCCCTTGCAGAAACAGGGTTACCGTCTTCAAGCTCTTGGGAATAGCTAGCTGGGTTTCCACGAGCAACAAAAATCTCTCGGCCGCTTCCTTGTGATGCAATAACTTCAACTTCGTCAGCCTCGATGGTAAGCGAGCCTTGGGTAATAAGTACGTTATCTTTATATAGCGCTGTCTTATTTTTACCATCAATGAACTGGGAGTTAGAGCCAATCTCGATAGGCAGCGTAAAATCATTTTCATTGCCTAATGCCGGGCTAGTGCAAAGCACTAGCAACGCACTAGTTGCTAGGAGAATACGTAGTTTGTACATGGTCGATAAGCTCATATTTTTGGGTGCGCAGGTTTGCGTTGAATCCGTTACTTTGAATAACATATTGCATGCCGCGTATTTCTACGGGTTGATCTGACGTCATCTGCTTGTTATCCAAATTAATTTGAATGTATTCAGTGGTAATTGACTTCACAAAGTCATCCTGACTTTGGTTTTCAATTGTCACATTGTTTTCTAATTGTATTAATTCATTGTTATACAAGGTTCCCTCTTGCGCTGTCACGACCCATGGTGAACCTGCATCATTCGTATAGAGAGTGTAGTTCGGCCGGTCGAAAGAAACAAAGCCAAGCTGGTCGTAATGCTCCATAGAAGAAGCGAAAACTTTATGATTCAGTTGCCCTTCACTGTTATAAAGGGTTGTGGTTAAGTTTTTGGCTTTATAAGCAGGCTTTAATGCATCCAGTCCTTCAGACGTTTCTAATACTGGGTCTTCTTCCATCCAGGTAGGAATGTACATCAGCATGGCTAAAATAAATAGCGCTGAAACACTGACGCCAAGTCGGTTGAAGCCGAATTGATTCATACGCTGGCCCCGAAAATGCCATTACTTACACCTTGCGCCTGCAAAATCGTGTCACTTATCTCTCTCACTGCCCCAAAACCGCCCGGTAGGGTTGTGATCCAATTTGCTTGTTTTACGACAAAGGGGTGTGCGTCGGCAACGGCTATTTTAACGCTCGCGTGTTTAAACATGCCGGTATCAGGCATATCATCACCAACAGCGGCGACGTGTTCAGGTGATAGTTCAAGGCGGCCCATAAGCTGATTTAACGCGTCAAACTTGTTCTCTTCGCCTTGAATAATATGCGCTACATGTAACGCCTTCATTCTGTTTTCAACAATGGCTGAGCGTCTACCGGTAATCACCGCAACATCAATGTTATGACTGACAAGTGCTTTAACGCCGTACCCGTCGCGAGTGTGAAAAGCTTTTAATTCCTCACCATCATTTCCAAGATAAATCCGTCCGTCTGAAAAAACACCGTCAACATCACACACCAACAGTTTAATATGGGCTAGTGCATCAAATAAGTCCGTACTGAGTTCGGTGTACAGCGTAGTTGTCATGTCCTGTTTCTTGTTCATTTACAGCACTCCTGCTTTTAATAGCATATGCATATTAAACGCGCCGACTGGATGGTCATTATCGTCAAGCACCATCAATGCACTTATTTTAAAACTCTCCATAACATTAAGCGCTTCAACGGCGAGTTGGTCGGCTGTGGTTGTTTTGCCGCCTAGGGTCATTACGTCACTTACGGTTGCCTCATGAAGGTCAACCCTAGCATCAAGGATACGGCGAAGGTCGCCGTCGGTGAATACGCCCGTTAGCTTACCGGATTCATTCACAATACCGGTCATGCCTAAGCCTTTTTGCGATATCTCAAGTAGCGCTTGGGCAACGGTTGCTGTCGGCTTAATCAGCGGAATATCACTGCCGGTCAACATAATATCACTGACTTTTAACAGTAGTTTTCGCCCAAGGGAGCCCCCTGGGTGTGATAGCGCAAAGTCGTCGGAGGTAAATCCTTTCTTGTCGAGTAATGCCACCGATAGGGCATCGCCCATCACTAATGTAGCGGTAGTGCTTGTAGTTGGCGCTAACCCTAATGAGCAGGCTTCTTGCTCCACACTGATGTTCAGTACTACATCGGCGTACTGACCTAGCGTACTGGAAACAATGTTGGTCATGGCGATGACTTTAACGCCAAGACGTTTTACAACCGGCAGCAAATTCACTAACTCGCCGGTTTCGCCTGAATTTGAAATGGCCAAAAGCACATCGTTTTTACTGAGCATTCCCAAGTCGCCATGATTCGCTTCACCTGGGTGCATGAAAAAAGCTGGGGTGCCAGTGCTTGCCAACGTGGCGGCTATTTTATTGCCAATATGCCCCGACTTGCCCATACCGCTAACTACTACCTTGCCAGAGCAGGCGTAAAGCATTTCGCAGGCATCAACAAAACTCTCGTCCAGTCGCTGTGCTAAATTGCTAATTGCACGAGCCTCAATGTCGATGACACGTTTTGCAGAGGTAATGTAGTCGTTTTGTTTATTAGTCATTATCCGAACAGCCAAAATTGATAGCCTACGAAGCAGGCTAAAAGTATTGCACCATTTGTGCGGGATATTTTACGTTTGCCAATTAAGTCAAAACTAAACAGAAATAGTAGCAATGTTAACCCCAACATGACGTACATATCTCTATTGTGTACGTCTGGGTCGAGAAGCCCAGGTGCGACAAGGCCAGGCAGACCCAGAACCGCAAGCAAATTAAAAATGTTAGAACCAATAATATTACCCAGCGCCAGGTCATCTTCGCCTTTTAAGACCCCAGCAATACTCGCAGCCAGCTCTGGAAGGCTGGTGCCGAACGCAATAATTGTTAGTCCAATAACCAAGTCAGATAGCCCCATGTATCGGGCTATTTCGACGGCTGAATTAACCAAAAAGTGAGCACTGAGGGGCAGCATAATTAACCCCAGACCAATCCAAATAAGAGCGGCGGTGTTAGACACGCCTTTTGGAATTTCATCAGCAGTTTCTGCAATCAATGGGTCTTCTTTATCAACTTGCAGTGACAACCACGCCATCATTGCCAGCACAAAGATAAATAAACCGAGCAGAATCACACCTTCATACGATTTTAGTTCGCCATCAAACATAAATGCGATGGCGATAAGAGAGATTACCAATAAGGCGGGAAGTTCACGCTTAAGCGTTGTGGATGAAACAAGAAGGGGCTTTACGAGCGCTGTTATACCAAGCACTAACGCGATATTAGTAATGTTAGAACCCAATGCGTTACCCACGGCGGTATTCATATTGCCATTTATTGAGGCCATAGCCGATACGACAATTTCAGGTGCGGATGAACCCATCGCAACGATAGTTAATCCTATCATCATGGGGGAAATGCCAATATTTTTCGCTAATGCAGAAGCGCCGTAAACAAAACGATCAGCACTCCAGCTCAAAACAATCAATCCGATGATGAAAATAACAATGTTTAAAAGCACAACGACCTGTATTTAAATATCTATTTCGTAAGATTGTCGCAAAAACGGTGCCCTTTGCCTATGCTGCTAGGCTTTTATTTTTCATTATCGAGCTGAATTGTACGAAAAAGAACGTTTGTTCAGGTTTCGTTAATGAGATTCAGCTTATGTTATGAATCATTCGTCTTCATCGAACATAACTTGTAACTTTTTGACTTTGGCGAGTGATTCAAAAAAGCGTACAATGCTGAAAAATTTAAACTTACCGCTCATATCGGGGTCAGTTACTGTTCGAAGGCATGAATTTTGTATTGCTTTTGGACGATTTAAATCTAATTTGCACAACGCGCTTTGCATACTGCGTGTTATTCATGCAGCGATGTCTAGTCGAGGGCCGACAACAAAACACTATGGAACATTTAGTTGAGATAGATAATTTAACCTTTAATCGGGGCGACCGCGTTATCTACGACGGCATAACGCTTAACGTACCAAAGGGAAAGATCACTGCAGTTATGGGGCCTAGCGGGATTGGTAAAACCACCCTGTTGCGCTTAATCGGCGGGCAGTTGATTCCAGACGAGGGCGATATTCTTTTTGATAAAGAATCTATCGTGTCTATGTCTCGCAAGGCACTTTACAAAGCGCGGCGTAAAATGAGCATGTTGTTTCAAAGCGGTGCGCTGTTTACTGACATGACCGTGTTCGACAATGTCGCTTTTCCACTTAAAGAGCATACCAACTTATCTGATGACGTCATTGCTACCATTGTCGCATTAAAGCTACAGGCAGTGGGCTTGCGTGGCGCTGCCGATTTAATGCCAAGCGAATTGTCTGGAGGCATGGCAAGGCGTGCTGCATTAGCACGGGCCATCGCGTTAGACCCCGACCTTATTATGTACGACGAGCCCTTCGCAGGCCAAGATCCTATTTCTATGGGCGTACTGGTCAAGCTAATTCGCGAGCTCAACGATGCCCTAAACTTGACTAGCATTGTGGTAACCCACGATGTGAAAGAGGTACTGACAATTGCCGACTACATTTATATTTTGGCGGACAAGCGAGTAATTGGGGAAGGAACAGCGCAACAAATAAGAGACAGCGATTCCGAACTGGTACAGCAGTTTTTGAACGGAAAAGCCGATGGGCCTGTTCCTTTTCATTATCCTGCGCCAGAGCTAGAAAAGAGTTTCTTGGGAGAGCGTAAATGAGGTTCTTGCAGTCTTTAGGCGCTTCTACTATTTCAAAATTGACCGCTATCGGGCGAGCGACATTAATGCTTTTCGGTGCGTTAGTGGCTGTGCCTCGGGTAAAAAATATCCCTCTGGTGATACAGCAGCTCTACGTGGTGGGCGTGCAATCTCTGCTTATCATTATGGTTTCGGGTTTGTTCATCGGCATGGTAATGGCTTTACAAGGCTACACCATCTTAGTGGACTACGGCGCTGAGGGAAGCCTCGGGCCCATGGTCGCGTTGTCTTTGTTGCGAGAGCTTGGCCCTGTAGTGACGGCCTTGCTGTTTGCTGGGCGCGCAGGTTCTGCGTTAACCGCAGAGATTGGGTTAATGAAAGCCACAGAACAGCTAAGCAGCCTCGAGATGATGGCGGTAGACCCCTTGCGCAGAATAGTCGCTCCGCGATTTTGGGCGGGTATGCTCGCTATGCCAATGTTAGCGGTCATTTTCAGTGCTATTGGTATTTTGGGCGGACACTTAGTGGGTGTTGATTGGCTAGGCGTAGATTCAGGCAGCTACTGGTCTATCATGCAGTCCACGGTAGATTGGAACCAAGACGTTATTAACGGCGTAATAAAGAGTGTCGTGTTCGCCTTGGTGGTGACGTGGATTGCCATATTTAAAGGTTACGATTCTATTCCTACATCGGAAGGAATCAGCAAAGCGACTACTGAAACAGTGGTCTATTCATCATTAGCAGTATTGGGGCTGGATTTCGTGCTAACCGCCCTCATGTTTGGTATCGAGTAGAGGATAGAATGAACAAGTATAAAACGGAAGTCATGGTAGGGTTCTTCGTTGCCCTTACTATTAGCGCATTACTGTTGTTGGCACTGAAAGTTGCCGAGCAGTCTGTTGCCACTGAAGGCGACAGCTATACCCTTTACGCAAAATTCGACAACATTGGTGGCTTAAAAGCACGTTCTGCGGTGAAAGTGGGCGGCGTCACAGTGGGAAGAGTTTCTTCTATTACGCTAGATAAAGACGATTTCACCCCAATAGTAGAGCTGTCCATTCTTAAGCAGTACAACGGCTTTCCTGAGACAAGTTCAGTATCAATATTGACGTCTGGTTTACTTGGCGAGCAATACGTTGGTTTCCAACCGGGGTTTTCGTTTGATGGCGTGGCAGATTTGCAAGACGGTGATTACTTACAAGACACCAAATCAGCATTAGTACTTGAAGATCTCATTGGCCAGTTCTTATTCAATCGCGGTAGTGACGAATAGAGTAGAAGATTATTAAAAATTTATCAGGAGCGCGGGTGAAACTTATTAAACATCAGTCCGGTCTGCTGTATAGCATGTTTTTGTTAGGAGAATTACGTTGAAAAAATTAATCGCCATATTAGGTATGGTTGTATTGTCGTTATCGAGCGCCGTAGGTGCACAAGAGGTAGACGAGCAAAATCCCTATAAATTAGTTCATGGTGTAGCTAACACTACCTTCGAGCGTATTAAGGCCAATCAGTCTGAAATACAAGCTGACCCTGAAATGTTGCGCACAATTATGCAAGAAGAATTGGTGCCTCATATCGACTATAAGTTTGCTGCATTTATGGTGTTGGGCAAGCATTTTAAGTCAGTGCCTAAAGAAAAAATGGGTGAGTACATCAGTGTTTTCCGTCAGTATCTTGTGACTACCTACGCGGTAGCAATGGGATATTATGATAACCAGGAAGTGATTTTTGAGCCTGAGTCAGACTTCTCTAAGGAAAAGTCAGTCACGGTGCGTGCTGTGGTAAAAGATCCTACCCGTCCAGATATCAAAATTGCGTTTAAAGTGCGCAGAGATAGCAAAACCAATGAGTGGAAAGCTTACGACATGGTTGCCGAAGGTATCAGCATGCTGAACAGCAAGCGCAGTGAGTTTGAGTCTATCTTACGCACAGACGGTATTGACGCGGTTATCTCGCTGATGCGTGAAAAAATTGGCAAGCCGGTAGAACTTAAAGCCGGCGAATCTATCGACATTGACGGAGAGTCTGTGTGAGCCTTTTCGACGTTGGCAAAAACGGAGATATTGTCGTTCACGGAAATTTAGACCGTGACACGCTCTCTACGAACTTTTGGCAGCGTCTTAGTTCACAGCAGCAAGACAGCCTGAAAAGCGCAGGCGCTTGTACCGTTGATCTAGGCGATGTAGAGCGGGTGGATAGTGCTGGATTAGCGTGGCTAATAAATGCCGTTAGGGATACGAACCAAAACGGTGTTAGCATGGTCATACAGCATATGCCTGCTAAGCTTCACAAGCTTGCTAAAATAAGCGATGTAGATAGCTTTTTGCCGGTAAAATAACGCCAATTTTTAAGATTAAAGAAGTACATTATGGAATTGTCAGAAATCGAAAGCATTTTGAAGGACGCATTAGACCTTCACGAAGTTCATGTAAAAGCCGAAGGCTCTCATTTTAATATCATTGCCGTTAGTGATGCCTTTAACGAAATGAGCCGTGTTAAACGCCAGCAAGCTGTTTATGCGCCGCTTGCCGATAAGATCGCAGACGGTTCAATGCATGCGATTTCAATCAAAACTTTTTCAGTGAAAGACTGGGAGCGCGAGCGCCAGTTTAACATTCCTCAGTAATAGGCGCTTTTCGTGGATAAACTTGTTATTAAAAAGAGTCCTGCTCTTAACGGAACAGTGCGAATTTCTGGTGCCAAAAATGCGGCTTTACCGCTATTAATGACCAGCCTGCTGACAGACTCTCCATGCCGTTATACCAACGTGCCTCGTCTGAGAGATATTAATACAACAACGGCGTTACTGCGGGAGCTTGGTGTTGAAGTAGCTCAGCCATCTCCTAACGACGTGTTAATCGACGCAAGCACACTTGAGAGTGTGACGGCGTCTTACGACCTTGTACGTACTATGCGTGCATCTATTTTAGTGCTTGGGCCTTTGCTGGCTAAACAGGGTAAGGCAAACGTGTCTTTGCCCGGTGGATGTGCCATTGGCGCTCGCCCGGTGAATCTTCATCTTACTGGCCTTGAGAAAATGGGCGCTATTATTGAGGTGGAAGAAGGCTATATTCGTGCCCATGTAGACGGTCGTTTAAAAGGTGCTCGTATCTTTATGGATATGGTGAGCGTAGGCGCAACTGAAAACCTTCTTATGGCAGCAGCATTGGCAGACGGTACGTCTATTCTAGAAAATGCTGCAAGAGAGCCTGAAATTGTTGACCTCGCCAACTGCCTCATTCAAATGGGCGCTAAAATCAAAGGTGCAGGGACTGACAAAATTACCGTTGAAGGCGTAGAAACCCTAAATGGTTGTGATTACGCCGTGCTTCCCGATCGCATTGAAACAGGTACGTTCTTAGTGGCAGCAGCAGCGACAGGCGGTAAAGTGCGCTGTACGCATGCGGCTCCAGATACCCTCGATGCCGTTATTGATAAGCTTGAACAAGCCGGTGCTCACATTACTGTTGGTGAGGATTGGATAGAGCTTGATATGAAAGGCCAAAAGCCAAAAGCGGTTAGAGTGAAAACTGCGCCTCATCCTGCATTTCCAACAGATATGCAGGCGCAATTTGTTACGCTTAACTGTGTTGCCGAGGGCACGGGTGTTATTACAGAGACCATTTTCGAAAATCGCTTTATGCACGTGCCTGAGTTACAGCGTATGGGGGCTGAAATAGCGCTTGAAGCGAACTCTGCGGTATCTAAAGGAAGCTCAGTACTCAAAGGGGCGCCAGTAATGGCCACCGACTTACGTGCGTCAGCAAGTTTAGTGATAGCCGGGCTTATTGCTGAGGGTGAGACTCACGTTAATCGTATCTATCACCTAGATAGAGGCTATGAAGCCATTGAAGAAAAGCTGGGCGGCCTTGGCGCTATCATTGAACGCGTAAAAGAATAGTGTACTAAGGAATAAAGAGTAAAGGAATAGAGTGTAGAGTAATAGAACACAACTATTCCTCTGTGAAACAGACATAAAAAAAGCGCCTTAGGCGCTTTTTTTATGTCTGTTTGTTTCTTATGTTTACTGACCAGTACGAAGTTCAGCCACGGTAGCAGTTAAGATCATCGATTTTTCATTGCGACTAATTTCAATTTCAAGCTTGGTGCCAGGCTCTGTCTCAGCAATCATATCCAGAGTTTTTGATGCACTTTCTGTTCTTACGCCGTCAATAGACAGTATAATATCCCCAGGTTGTAATCCTGCGGTATCGGCAGGACTGCCCTTAGCGACAGCGGTTACATCAATACCCAGTATGCCAGCTAGGTTACGTCTTTCACTGCCAATAAAGCCAAGCTGCCCGCGAATAACCCTGCCGTTGCTAATAATTTCATCCATTACTCGCTTTGCCAATTCATAAGGAACCGCAAAGTTAATCCCATCGACGTTTCGTACTCTATTTCGCGAGTCTCTTACTTGAAAGTTAGCATTGGTTATTCCTAACAAAATACCGTTGCTGTCAACAAGTGCACCGCCAGAATTACCTTGGTTCAAAACGGCGTCGGTTTGAATGAAATCGACATAGTTCGATAGTCCATTGCGGCCAGCACGACTCACAATGCCTTGTGTAATAGTTTGACCAAGGTCGAATGGATTACCGATGGCCATTACCACATCACCAACGTGTGTATCGGGTTCGGCAACTTGTGGGATGATATTAAGGCTTTCTGCGGTGACTTTTAATACCGCGAGGTCAGTAAGCGGATCGTTACCCACTATCTGTGCTTCTAGCACCCGCCCATCTTGAACAGCAACATAAATACTGTCTGCATTTTCCACCACGTGATGGCAGGTAAGGATATAGCCGTTTTCGGTCATTATTACACCAGAGCCCAAGCTTGCTCGCTCACGAGGTTGGTTTCTAAATAAGCCTGCATCGGTTTCAATGCTCACGCTATATATATTGACCACAGCCGGCGCTGAACGACTGAGTGATGCGAAGTAGCTCTCTCTACTTGCGCTTACCGACGGCTCAGTAAACAGGCCGTTTGTAAATCCATTGCCCTGACGTAAATCGGGCAAGAATAAGAGTAGAAGCGCTGCTACTGCGGCACCAAGAACAACAGATTTGATGAAAAAATGAATAATTGAGCGGCTTGTCACTGATCACACTTTTTTGTTAGTTAGCACGGGGTTCTTTTATCGTCAGCGCATTTGTCGTTATGGGATAAGTGTTAAAAACAGTTTTCCACTCACACAATGCCTCGCCGATACGAGAAACAGCTATTTATTATAACTTGTGGAACGAGGATATCATTTTATTTACTAAACTACTCTAACCCAGATTATTTTTTATAGGCCTTTGGGAAGAGAGGGGATGAAAGAAATACGAGAAACAAAAACAGCGCCCTGAGGCGCTGCTTTAATGTATCGATGTTCATTTCATGAGAGTGAATTTTCTCAAATCACAGTACATCGAGAGGTGCTTATTGGCGAATCACCAAATACAGGGTTGAATTACCACGTTTCACATTAAGTGCTATTACCCCTTTTGCTTCGTCAAGGGCATTGCGGAAATCTGCTACACTTGCTACGCGAACGCGGTTCACACCAATTATGACATCATCAGACTGTAAGCCGATGCGAGCAGCAGGTGCGCCTCGTTCGATTTCAGAAACAATGACACCTGCATTTCCAGCACCATCGCTACCGTTTGTCAGCGTCGCACCCTCTAGTGCAGGATGAATTTGCGCTGCGGTGACTGTTTGTTCTGTGGCGTCGTCTAAGGTGACATCCACACTCATCTCATCGCCTTTGCGCATCACAGTTAGTTCAACTTCTGCGCCTGCGCCCATGCTTGCGATTTTCGCACGTAGTTCTTGGAACGTGCTTATCTTCCTACCATTAATTGCAGTGATGATGTCGCCTGCCTGAAGTCCGGCATCTTCTGCTGCCGATTCTGGCTGTACTTCATTAACAAATGCACCGAGGTTAATCTCAGTGTTCATGGCTTCAGCAAGCCCAGCGTCGATATCACTACCTAATATGCCAAGTAGACCGCGACGAACTTCGCCGTACTCTGCAATTTGATCGACTAAGTTTTTCATCATGTTGGCAGGAATGGCAAATCCAATACCTACATTGCCACCATTAGGGCCGAATATAGCAGTGTTAATACCCACGAGTTCCCCGTGAAGGTTGACTAACGCACCCCCAGAGTTACCGCGGTTAATAGCTGCATCGGTTTGGATAAAGTCTTCGTAGCCGCCAATGTTTAAACCAGAGCGTCCGAGCGCGCTTACAATACCCGAGGTCACAGTTTGAGATAGCCCAAATGGATTACCGATGGCTACAACAAAATCGCCCACTCTAGCGGCATCAGAGTCAGCTAAGGGCAGTGCTTTTAAATTGTCAGGATCGATTTTAAGAAGTGCTATATCGCTTTGCTCGTCGGCGCCAAGCTTCTTGGCGGTAAACTCTCTACCGTCTGTTAACTTAACCGTAATTTCGTCTGCGTTATCAACAACGTGATTATTCGTTACTACGTAGCCTTTGTCAGCGTCGATAATGACGCCCGAGCCGAGCCCTTTAAAAGGACGTTCTTGTGCTTGTTCTTGCGGTGCGCCAAAAAAGTAGCGGAACATTTCAGGCACCCGTTGACGAGATGTTTGCGTTCCCTCAACGGCAATACTTACAACAGCAGGCGTGGCCTCTTCAAGCATGGGGGCTAAAGAGGGCACTTCTGCTTTTTTATCAGAAAAGAAAGGCAACGCCGCTTGCGTAGTAGCGGTAAAGCCTAATGAACTTACAACAACGGCTGACGCCAAAACACAATGGCGGAAAGACATTTTCATGTTCGCTTACACTCCTTAATGTTATATGCAATAAAGCATGGTCTCACTAAAAGAGTCTGTGGCCTTTCAAAAGTTCCCGATGTTACTGTTTTTCTGCGGTATTCTCACCAGAACCGCCGACGAACAGCCCAGAACCTGAATTTGCAAAGTCTTTTGGTTGAGTGTCTGAAACACGTTTAACCTTAGACCCATCAGACCCTTTTAAGTTATTACGTAAATAGGTTGTTGCTTGCTCCCCATAAAAAGGGACCTTGCTTTCATTATCATCGCCGCTTTGCTCAAGCAGCGTTTCGTATTCTTCAAGTTGTTGCTTTAACACATCGCACTGGCCTTCGATACTTTCAAGGCTTTGACGGGTTTGATGTATATGGTGTTGCGCCTGCTGGGCAAGGATCTCTTTTACTTGCTTCTCTGTTTGCGCAGCATTACCTGCCCCTTTTTTCGACTGAGCAAAACGACCGACAAAAAAGCCGATAATTAAGCCGACGACTAACAACGCAAGAGATACTAACAATTCCATTATATTCTCCGAATCAATCTACATCCCACAGCACAACCATTGATACGTGGGTTTTGCTGCTTTCGACCAAACCTTGAATATAGCAAGGTCGAAGTTGAAAAGCGCATTGTTCGTAAACATTAATTCTGATGGTTACGAGATAGCGCACTGTGAACGAGTGATTCTACCGTGATTTTCACTAAAATTAAGGTCATAATTAAGAAATTCAAGCAGGTCGGTGCAGCGTGCACCACTATTGACATTCGTATGGAGTGGTTTTTGGCGATGACGCCCTGGGAAAAATATCAACAAGATCTCGAATTAGCCGATTTTCATTACGACGCAGCGCAAGAAACTGCCGTGAAAGAGCTTCAACGTTTATACGATGAACTTACTCAACCACAAAGCAAAGCGAACTGGCGAAGCAAGTTAAAGGCGGCCTTTGGTAAAGAGGATACTCAGAAAGACATTAAAGGTATTTATTTTTACGGCGGCGTAGGGCGGGGTAAAACCTACCTTGTAGACACCTTTTTTGAGTGTTTACCCTTTGAGCGTAAAATGCGTGTGCATTTCCACCGCTTTATGCATCGAATTCACGACGAGTTAACATTGCTGAAAAATGCGCAAGACCCGCTTAAAACGATAGCGCTTAAAATTGCCAAAGAAGCGCGGGTTATATGTTTTGATGAGTTTTTTGTGTCAGACATTACTGATGCCATGATACTCGGTACGTTAATGGAAGAATTGTTTGGCCACGGTATTGTGCTGGTGGCAACCTCTAACATCATTCCCAACGAGCTTTACAAAAACGGGCTGCAGAGAGCGCGCTTTTTACCAGCGATAGATTTGCTAAACCAAAACACTAACGTAGTGAATGTAGACAGCGGGATCGATTATCGATTGAGAACCCTTGAACAAGCTGAGATTTATCACTATCCACTCGATGCTCAAGCAACAGAAAATCTGAATAATTACTTTACCCAACTTGCGCCAGAAGCAGGTACACAAAACGAAGATATAGATGTCAATCATCGTCAAATTCCCACAATGAGAAACGCCGATGGCGTACTCATGATTGAGTTTGATAGTTTATGCAAAGGGCCGCGAAGCCAAAGCGACTACATAGAGCTTAGCCGCTGTTATCACTCAGTATTGTTAGCTAACGTTGAACAAATGGGGCAGGGAACGGATGATGTGGCAAGGCGGTTTATTGCTATGGTTGATGAATTTTATGAGCGAAACGTTAAGTTAATTATTTCAGCACAGGTTGCGTTAGAAGAACTCTATACAGAGGGCCTGTTAAGCTTCGAGTTTAGACGCTGCTTAAGTAGGCTAAAAGAAATGCAATCTCATGAATACCTAGCTACCGAGCACCTTCCATAGTGCACACTGGATAAAGTAAAACGCTATAAACACTGTATTGTTGTGCATAAACTAGGTAGAATTTTATAATATTTTTCTGCGTTTCGCGTGTCGATGCGACACGTATTGCTAACCAATTTAGTGTATTGGTGAAGACAGACGCAGCAACCCGATAAAATACGCAAAGTTGCACTAAAATTGCGAGGAAGAGAATCTTAAGATGGGAAGAGCATTCGAAGTAAGAAAAAACGCCATGGCAAAAACAGCTGGCGCGAAAACCAAGGTTTACTCTAAATACGGTAAAGAAATTTACGTGTGCGCCAAAAATGGCGGTGCCGATCCAGACACGAACCTATCGCTGCGTCGCTTGATGGAAAAAGCTAAAAAAGACCAAGTGCCGGGCCACGTTATAGACAAGGCAATAGACAAAGCAGCCGGTGGCGTTGGTGAAGATTTTCAGCCCATGCGTTATGAAGGTTTCGGGCCTGGTAACTGTATGGTTATCGTCGATTGCTTGTCTGACAACGCTAACCGTACTATCACTGAGGTGCGTAACTGCTTTACTAAAACCAATGCAAAACTTGGTGCGCAAGGTGCAGTTTCTCACATGTTTGACCACCAAGCTGTGTTTCAGTTTGAAGGTGATGACGAGGACGCTATTTTAGAAGTGTTGATGGAAGCCGATGTTGATGTGACCGACGTTGAAGTAGACGATGGCAAGGTAACGGTATACGCACCACATACTGAGTTCTACCAGGTTAAAACCGCGCTTACAGAAGCGTACCCAGATATTAACTTTCTAGCTGATGAAATGAGCTGGATGCCTCAAACAGAAACACAAATCAGCGAAGATGATATGCCAATGTTTGAAAAGTTCATGGACATGCTTAACGATTGTGATGACGTTCAAGACGTTTATCACAACGCAATAACACCTAATTAAACGAGAGCAGTCGATTAGACTACCAAGGCCCACTTTTTAGTGGGCTTTTTTGTGCTTCAAGAATAACTACCTCTCAGCTCGTGAGCTCAACTATACTTGCGCAAACAAGGGAAGCATCTAAAGTATAATTAGTGTTCACTTTACGTTTTGCTAATATTCGCTCCATTTTGTTGGGATGAGATTTACCGCGCTGTTTTTTGTCGTAATACAAAGTGTTAAAAAGAATATATAAAATGATTTTTCGACAGCGTTTGCCAGTGATGTTCAGCTGTTAATGAGTTGGTAAATAAATAGAGAGTACCTTTGAAAAGTCTTCGTTTTGAAATTTCTTTTACTACCATTACATCGATAGCGGTTGTGAGCACGCTCATTATTAGCCTGTCGATTTATGTGTATGAAAAGCTCTATATCGAGTTTATCGCAACAGAAGTTGAAGCGATTGCACAAAATATGGCGATTGATTTGCTTGATTATATCGACGAGCCTGCAGGTCAATTTAATCAAACCCAAATCTTGCTTAGACTGGAAGAATATGAGTACGTTGAAACAGCCAACGTGTATGATGATGAAAACAACCTGCTAAATAGCTATGTGGGTGCAGCAGGGTTATCGGTTGTTAAAAACAGTCGTGATGAAGCGCTCGCTCAGTCGTCAATGAAATTTGATCGCACCCCAGAAAATGGCGAATACAGCCAACTGTCCTTGGGCATGCATAATCTTGAATCTAAAGTTGTCGTTGTTAAAAATATTGGTGAAATGAGTTTTCCACTGGGTAAGTTAATTCTCACGTTTAACTTACAAGAGGCGCTTCATGAAAACCGACGACGATATGTGATTTTAGTTGCTCCATCTGTTATTGCACTAACACTGTTATCATTATTTATTTCTACGCGACTCCATCGTCGCTCCCTACGTCCGTTAGAAAACCTCATAAAAACAATGGATAGCGTAGTGGATGAACAAAGCTATGATGTAACGGTAGAAGAAACGAATAAGTCAGAGACTGCAGCACTGTCCCACGCATTCAACAACATGATGGCTAATATTAAGTCACAGTCAGAGGTGAATGCTCAAAAAAACCTATTGCTCGAGCAACAACAGTCTAAGCTTGAAACCCTTGCTAATTTTGACGTATTGACGGGTTTGCCAAATAGGCAGTATTTAATGAAAATATTATCATCGCTGTTAGCAAAAAATGAGCGAGAAAATACCGAATTATGCCTTATGTTTTTGGATGTTGACGGCTTCAAGAGTATCAATGACTCATTTGGTCATGACACCGGAGATAAATTCTTATTACATATTAGCGCTATTATGAGTCGCGTGTTGCCTACTAATGCCACCTTGGGAAGGCTTGGCGGAGATGAATTTTTAGTTATTGTAGACAGCGTGAGTTCCCACACAGATGTGGAGCATATAGCCACAAACCTCATTGATTCGGTCATGAAAGCTCACGATGTAAATCGACTGCGGTTAGACTCAAGTCTAAGTATCGGTATTGCGGTTGCTAGTGAGTGTAATTACGAAGCCTCCACCTTAATTACCAATGCAGATGTGGCAATGTACCGTGCCAAAAAAGAAGGTAAAGGTCGCCTAGTTTGGTTTAACAGTGCCATGTTTGAAGATACACAGCGAAAGATACAGATATCGATGCGCCTTGCTAACGCACTAGAGAATGATAGCTTTTACCTTACCTATCAAACGAAAGTCGGCCCGCAGAAAAATATTGAAGGTGTTGAAGTACTGCTTCGTTGGCATGATGAAGTATTAGGCCTCGTTTCTCCTGCTGAATTTATTCCTGTTGCAGAAAAAGCCGACAAAATATCGCTTATTTCGCGATGGGTTATCAATCAAACCTGTAAGGAGTTGCCACAGCTGATAGCGCGGTTTGGTAGCCATATTCGTGTTTCTATTAATTTGAGTGCTCACGACCTTAATAACACTGAAGTGACTAACTGTATTTTAAACGGGTTAAATTCGGGGGAGATCTCAGCTCAGCATATCGAGTTTGAAATTACAGAAACTGCTTATATGAATAACTTTGGCGTGGCGAATAGTTTTTTTGAGGCGCTAAAAAAGCACGGTTGCCATTTATCCCTAGACGACTTTGGTACAGGCTATTCTTCGCTAAGCTATCTTACCGAATTTAATATCGACACCCTTAAGATTGATAGGCAGTTTGTTAGTCAAATAGGTCAATCTGAGCGGTCTGAGAAGATAACCGTTGCTATTATTACTATGGCAAAAAGTCTCAATTTTGCCGTTTGTGCGGAAGGTGTTGAAACCGAAGAGCAGGAAACTTTTCTTCTCGCACACGATTGCGATTTATTACAAGGCTTTCTGTATAGCCGGCCCTCTACGCTTAGTCAGTTACAGCACCAGGTTGCGACGAAATAGGTCTTATGATCTACCTTGTGGTGTACACCACTTTTAAACCCTCAGGCAGTTGGGTCGACTCAGGCAAGTAACCGACACTGCCCTCATTCGCTCTCAAATAGTCAAGCATTTGCTCTGCACTCTCCACTTCTTTAGGAGGCGTCAAACGTCCACTGAATCGCATTTGGGCCCAGTACGCCTGTATGCGAGATTCTGGTAATCCAATAACGCGTGTGTTAAATATCGTTCTGCTTTGCTCACCTGGCGCAATCGACACTGGCGTAAGAGATAATAACTCGGGAGAAGCCCCGCTCATAAATAAGTCTCTTACTTGAGATTTAGTTAACGTAACGCTGCTCTGCGCAATATTGGCCACCACAACCACACGCTCAGAGGCAAGGGAAGCTCCCGAGAATGTTAATAGTGCGAAAACAAGGAAAGCCTGCTTCATCAAAACACCCACTCCAACGCTACTTGATAGAGCGTAGCTTGCCTGTCGAAGCCTTCTTCTCCGTCTTTCACTTCGAAAAATGAGGTATTGCCTTCTTCGCCATCAAGAAATGAAACTTCTGCTTTCAATGCCATGTTAGTTTTGAAATCCCAACGAGCGCCAAGCGTTATCGTATCGAGATTATCAGTTGGAAAAGAGCTATTTAGTTCCTCAACAGCAAAAAACAGCCCGTCTAAGTCGGGAGAAACTCCAATTGGAATTGTGTTTTCAATATTATTGAGAGACTGGCTTGATGATGCATATGTAGCGTGTAAGAGCACATCATCAATGTAGTAGCCCGCTGAGACATAGTAGCTTTCAAGTTCAGCCAATAATTCAATGTCAGAGTTTACGCTCATCCATTCAGCACTCGCGTACCATTTGAGCCCATCGTAGCTTGCACCTACTAAAAACGAACTCACGCTGTCGTTGATAATAAAGTTTTCGGCGATATCTTCAAACCCAGCGGCTTGTAATCCGTTAATAAGAGGCGCTACTCCTTCTATTTGCGCCTCCACTTTTCTTGCTCCTGTAACAGCCGTTCTTAATTGAAAACCGCCATAATTAAGCTCTAAAACACCACCATAAAGGGTATCTATCTCCACATCTATTGCTAGGCCACTCGTTCTCAAATCGTCATTATATCGCCCTAAGTAGCCTTCAATATCGTAAGTGACTTTACCTAATCGTCCCCTAAAACGTGCGTTACCTCCCTCGTATTGAGAAAATAGATAGCTGCTGTAAAGTTGTTGAGGTGCGTTAACCCATGGGTAAGCAAAGCCAACGTCGATGACGTCTGAATATTTTAGTGAGGGAGTGCGTAAGCGACCAACATTAAATTGAAGCGCATCGTTTGGCGCATAGGTAATATACAGCCATTCAATGCCAGATTCGCGGTTTTCGTCGCTGTGAAGCAGTACCTGAGCAGATGCTGAAAAATACTGGTTGAGCGTGTAATCTGCTTGAAGCCCTAGCAATGACTTTTCTGAAAAACTAACTGAGTCATCGTAGCCCTCGTACTCTGCCGAAGATGTATCTAAATATCCGCCTACTGCACGTGCAAATCCGGAAAACTCTATGTCATTGTTGTCTGCAAAAGAAACAGAGCACCAGAAAAGTGCAAGCAGGCTTAAGGCATTATTAAGTAAACTAGTATTTTTCAAAACGTTAACCTGTTGCTGTGTCAGTCGAGTATGTATTTTGTTGAGTAAGCTCAGCCATAAAACAAAAGCTAAGCAAGCACGCCCGAGCAAATACGTTATTAGCTTATATTTTAATGTATGACGCAACACTAGTGTAATCCACCTCTGGCAGATGTGCTTTATTTATAGCTATTTTTTATTGGGCATATCTGATGTTCACGTTGGCGAGAGGGCGATAATTTGCTGAATTTGCCAAAAGCCTCGATGTTTTGAAGATATATTCTGCATGATTGGGGTAAGTAACGCGCTTTTACACAAGGGCAACGTGGTATCTGCATATTCGTTTGCGTCATATCAAAGCACCAACAAGCCTCTCTCTCACCTTTGTCAGCGGTAGTCATTACCGTGTGGAATTGAGACAATGACTGTCTTATCCACTTTATTCATTTTGGTTGTACTTATATGGCGAACATAGTTCATGGCTAACGTTGTAAATAATGCGCTATTCTCATCTAAACGGCTCGCCATCAATGTGGTGACGTACAAAGAAGGCCATCGTGTGTTAGAGCACAACGATCCTATGGGGCGTGGGCGCTATTATAAATTCAATGTTGTGTTGAAAAAGCCTGAGAGAGGCGGTGTGTTTCGCGCAGAAAAAGTTATCTTCAACTTATTTAATCGCATTTACTTTTTTCGCCCTGATAAGTATCTACATACCGTGAGCAAAATAGAAAAAGGTCAGCGTAAATTGTTATCTATTGCTTTGTACATTTAAAGGCTTCGCTTTTGGGTAAGCCAGTTTTAGTCAGCCAGTACAGTGAACCAGCTCTGTGAACCAGCGCTACTGAGCAAGTTTAAGTACTATTACTCCGGCAACAATAAGCGCTACGCCGCAGTATCTCGCAATTGATGATGGGTCGCCGTAATACATAACGCCTACTAAAAAGGTGCCTGCCGCACCAATACCTGTCCACACAGCGTATGCGGTACCAATAGGAATGTGCTTTTGAGCCATCCACAAGCAAAAACCACTGGCAGCCATAAAGCCAACGGCTAATCCAATACCTACCACACGGGTTTCAACTTCCTGTGCTAACTTAAGCCCCACAGGCCATCCTATTTCTAATAGGCCCGCTACTATCAAATATATCCAGCTCATTTGTCTTTCCTTTTTAGCGTGCTGTGTGGGTGCGTAGCCTAGCGTTTAAATATAAAAATTACACTCGGTGTATCTTACTAGCATGCATCTGAGCGATTCTTTATGAGGGGCTAATTGAAAAGATAAAAACACGCTTATTTCTCTACTTAGTTCAACAATGCGTTTAGCGGTAATTTACGCCATGTTGCAATTAACCCGTGATTTTACCCGGTGTTTCATTTAGTCTAGGAATGGCTTGAACGATCGTTCAATTCGTTCGTCTTTAGCGTAAATAGACATTCACCTTTAACGTAAATAGACAGAGGTATTATGAGGAATCGCACACTACTATCCCTTTTTAGCGTATTTTGGCTGTTTAACAGCAGCGTATTCGCCAACGATTCAGCAGAGGCAACGGCTCAACACACAAAGCCCAAAGTGATTATTTTTGACGTAAACGAAACCTTGTTAGACCTTGAAAACATGCGCACTTCAGTGGGCGAGGCGCTCAATGGTCGAGAAGATTTACTGCCATTGTGGTTTTCTACTATGTTGCATCATTCTTTAGTGGTGTCAGCGACAGGCGAATACCAATCTTTTGGCAACATCGGTGTGGCAGCGTTAGAAATGGTGGCAGAAAATAATGATATTGCTATTTCACACGATAAGGCACGAAGTGCCATCGTGACACCGCTGCGCTCTTTGCCGGCGTACCCAGATGTTGCCGAAGGGCTAGCGGCATTAAAAGTGCAAGGATATAAGTTAGTTACCTTAACTAATTCATCTCTTGAAGGTGTTAAATTACAGCTAAAAAATGCCAAATTAAGCCAATATTTTGATGCTAACCTGAGCATAGAATCTGTGGGTGTATTTAAACCTCATTTAAAAACCTACCAATGGGCGCTTAATGACTTGGGCGTCGATGCTAGCGACGCGCTTATGGTAGCAGCCCACGGTTGGGATATTGCCGGCGCGAATAAAGCTGGTCTTAAAACCGCCTTTATTCGTCGCCCTGGTAAAGTCCTTTTCCCGTTAGCAGAAAAGCCGAATTACAATGTGGCAGACGTGAATGATTTAGCCCGCACGCTTTCAGCGTTAAAGTAAAAAGCATAAAGGGGGTAAGAACCGCATTTTTTATACGCGGTTCTGTGACTTTCTAACGTTTGAATATGAAAAAGCTAATATAAGTGGTTGAAACCTTTATTTCGTCTGTTTAATTGTTAACCTATCGATTATGCTTGCGAGTAGGGGCTATGGCATGATTGCCGCCTCTAAATTCAATTAAAACAAGAAGCACTGTCCATAACATGTAACTGGAAGAAAAATGCCGTATCGATTTATTATCGTTCTGTTACTCATTTTACCGATTAAGTATGGGGTTGCTAATGAAGAGCGTATCGCAAGGATAGAGCAGAAAATTTCTGAGCTTGAGGAAAAAAGTGTTGCTACGTTACCTTTGTTGATTGAGCTAGCGTCGACTTATTTATACAAAGATCCTAGCTTGGCAGAACGCTATGCTTTACGAGCATTGCCTATAAGCATAGAGAGCGAAGATGACATTAGCCGCTCTGAGGTGTCTCGCCTACTTGGTATGGCAACCATGTATCAAGGTAAAAATGATAAAGCTTTTACGTATCTGACCCAAGCAATTACCGCCGCACGTAACACGAACAATCCACACCTACTCTCTGTTTGTAATCGATCTCTTGGTGTTTTCTACGAGTTAACGGTGGATTACGACAATGCCATGAAGTTCTATATAGACGCTCTGAAATTTGCAAAGCTAAGCGAAAATGTCACCGATGTAGCTATGGTTTATGGCAACTTGGGTAACGTACTCAATTCTCAGGGTGATTTTGAAGAAGCTGCCAACTATTTCAAAAAAGCGACAGTCATTCACAAGCAAACCAATAACACTGAAATGGTAATGAATATGACCGTTGGTTTGGGTATGTCGTACTTAAGGTCTCGTCAGCTAGATAAAGCGCAAGGTATTTTTGAGAGCGTTCTAGCCAGTGATGACCTCATTGTTGATTTTACCTACAGCGAAGCTAGCGTAAGTTTGGCGCACGTATATCAACAGCGCGGAATGAATAAAAAAGCTATCGATATGTACAAACACGTTATCGAAAATGCTCGCGCCGGTTCCTATCCTCAGGCATTAGCTTCGGCTTACCTAGGGTTAGGTGATTTGTACCAGTCACTAACACGGTATGATGATGCGCTGCGTTTGTATCGCCAAGGCATTGTCACCGTTAAGAACAAAACCTCAGTAGAAAGCGAAATAGCGTTGTATGAAAGTTTAGCCATGCTCGAATTAAAGCTAGGTAACTACGAAGAAGCCGCGAAAGTTCAGGCGGAATATATTGACAGGCGAAATGCTATTCAGCCGGTTACACAAACGGGTATTATCAAAAAACTCGAAGCTCAGATAAAAAATGAACAAGAGTTGATTAAGCTTCAAGAAAATCTGTTGCAACGAGAGCGAGAGGCTCGTAATTCTTCGTTCTATTTATTTTCTGCTGTAGTTATCTCATTAATATGCGCATTATTGTTCCTCACATTATTACTGCGAAGACAAAAACTACTTAGATTGGAGCTTGCCAATGAGGTGTTAATCGATGCTTCAGAAACGGATTATTTAACAGGAATTGGCAATCGTCGTTACCTTGACCGTAAATTTAGAAATCAACGGGGCATCAATATAGACATGGCCTTTCTGTTACTCGATATCGATTATTTTAAAGCCATAAACGACACTCACGGTCACGATGCTGGTGATAAAGCGCTGGTTGCGTTGGCTAATGAAGTGAAAGCGCTATGTCAAAGTGATGATATTTTTGCCCGTATTGGGGGTGAAGAATTTGTCATTATGACTTTCAACAAAAGCGAAGTTGACGCAATGGCGTTTGCTGAATGTTTGAGAGGACACGTGGAGACGATGATTCCACCCAGTGAATGCCCGCAAAATATCAGCGTTACGGTAAGTATAGGTGTTGCTATCGGAAGTATGAAAACTGCTAAGTATGATGAGCTATACAAGCAGGCCGATTTAGCGTTGTACCAAGCTAAAAGTCTTGGTCGAAATCAAGTTAAGCAGTATAAGGGGCCTTAGTTAAAAGGTATAAGCTAAAAGGCATATTTCAATAGGGTAATCGTGCTCTGATATACATACTGACAGCACAACAAGCGGTTCTTGATGTGCTGTCAAACATGGCTTGATAGAGCAGAGTTTTATCAACCGTTCTTAATCAGTAGCCTACGGTTACGGATTAATTTTTACTAACCAGTTATGCGTATCTTCTGCCTTGCCCCACTGAATGTCGTTCAGCGCTTGACGAAGCTTCATAGTAACTGGGCCTGCCTCGCCGTTACCTACTTGATACTCTTTTTCATTATGAATAAGTGTGCCCACAGGCGTTAGCACTGCCGCTGTACCAGATAGAGCAGCCTCTGCGCCAGGCTTGGCTGCGCGTTCTAGCAATTCACTCACCGTAAGCTCTCTTTCGCTTACCGTCATGCCATGGTCTTTTGCTAGTTGTAAAACTGTTGCGCGAGTTACACCATGCAGGAAGCTAGAATCTAGGCCTTTGGTGATGATTTCGTTGCCATCAATAAGTAAGAAATTTGCCGCGCCAGTTTCCTGTACGTCACCATTTGGGCAAAACAGAATTTGATCGGCCTGCACTTCTTCTCTCGCTTTTAGGATAGGCGGTAATGCACTGGCGTAGTTACCTCCACTTTTTACCATACCCATGTGCGGCGCACAGCGCATACCCGTTTCGTCTAGCAAAAGACGAAGCGGCTTTAAACCACCGGCAAAATAATCACCAACGGGTGATAAAAGCACGTATAGCATTGATGTGGCCGACGGTGCGGCTGCTTTACCAATAGACGCTTCAGTACCTACATGCGTTGGACGAATATACATTGAACCAGGAGGCTCTGGCACCTCCAAGCTGTACTTCGATACCACGTCGATAATCATTGCTTCTACTTGCGCTTTATCTATTTCAGGCAAGTTGAGTAAACGACTGCTTTGTGCAAAGCGTTCGATATTTTTGTCCATACGAAAAATGTTAATACTGCCATCTTCGTGCTTAAACGCCTTAAGACCCTCAAAACATGTGCTCGAGTAGTGAAGAACATGCGCGCCAGGATGCATTTGTATGGCGTCTGAACTGACAAACTCAGTCTCAGACCATGCGTCGTTTTCAAAGCGGGTAAGCGCCATTTCAGGCATGAATACGGTACCGAATACGGCCATTGGGGTTTCCTGTTTATGTGTTCTTGAAAATACTGTGGTGAGTTTATCAAAAATTACCCTGTTTGCTAAAAGAATGTGCAAAAGGAAATTTTCTTTGTCATGACAAATGTAAACTTAAGAGAGTCGTTGACCTTTCTCGACACAAAGAAAAGGCCCTATGCTTTTATGAAGCTAGGGCCTTGAGATGAAAGCGCTTAAAATACTATCGCTTTTACATGCTGCAGCCGAAAGACACACTGTGGCTTTCGGCTTATTCATATTATTACAGCGTATTTAGGCCTACTAAAGCAGGCTAAAGCAGGCTAAAGCGGTCTAAAGCGCACTAGGGTTTTCTGCCGTGAATATCCAGTTCTACCAGAGGCGAGTCTAGAGAGGCCGCGAATGCAGCTACCTTCTCTCGCTGAGTATTACCGTCGCCCGCAACAACATAAATCATGGCTGGCTCCTGCATATACTGCTCGATAACCCGGTGCACCTCATCTAAGTTGGCATTTAGTGCATAGTTTTGCTGTAGCTCTACGTAATTAGAGGGGCGGTTGTATTCGCTAATCTCCTCTAGCATACGTAACTTGCTTCTTAGTGTTTCAAACGCTCGCGCATTGCCTTTAATCACCATGTTTTGCATGACAGACAAATCTTTCTCGTTAAAGGTGTCTTTGTAATCACCCACAAGACGTTTAAATTCCTCTAACGATTCTTTAGTTACATTGCTTCTCACCTGCGAACTTGCAATAAATGCTGAATGATAAGGGGCACCTCTCACATATGAATATGCGCCGTAGGTGTAGCCTTTCTCTATTCTCAATGTTTGGGCTAAACGCCCGCTAATGCCACCGCCCAGAGATGTGTTGGCATATTCAATGGGATAAATATCGTCGTTTTGTGCATTTGGAAGCAGCTTGCCCATATAGATAACAGATTGCTTTGCATCTGGAATATCAATAAAGAATACGCGGCTATCTTTCGACGTAGTGGCAGATTTTAGGTTAGGCAGCGAAGTCGTTGCGCCAGACCAATCGCTGAATGAGGAGAGCGCGGCAATTACCGACGCTTTATCTACCGCACCAACACTGTGGTATTGGCTACCTTGTGGCTTGATGTTGGTTGCGTAAAAGGCTTCAACATCTTCCAGCGTAATACTTTCTATACTGGTGAGCGTTCCACCTGTGGCAACGCCTAATGGGTGGTTATCGCCGTAAAGTTTGGTAGAGAACACGTTGAATGCTGTGCGCGATGGGTTACTTAAGCTCTGCTTGATGTTCGTCAATTGAGCTTGTTTTATTCTATCAAAATCAGCTTGTTTAAAGGCAGGCATGGTGAGCATTTCAGAGACCAACGCCATTGTCTTGCGGTAGTTTTTAGCGAGCACACTTCCTCGAAGCGTAATATCGTACTTCGATGCACTTACGTTAACCGACGCACCAAGTAGGCCAAGCGCTTGTTCAAACTCTGCCGCCGTTCTTTTTTCAGTACCCTCAAATAACATATCGGCAAGTAGTGCTGATGTGCCCTCTTTACCGCTTGCGTCTAACAGCTGGCCCCCTGGAAAGCGCATGCTGAAATTCACCAATGGCAGCTCGGTATCTTCAATACCATACGCATTAATACCTAACTCGGTAGTATGCTGCCACACATCGGGTACGTTAATAGCAGGCAGATCTGTTAGTGCGGGTTCACTGCGATCGTTGTTCGTCTTTGTGCGTTTGAATACGACGTTATCCGACTCGTTAAACTCCTTTTCCGCCCCTTCTATAATTTGCTCTTCAACCACATTTGCCTTGGTGGCGTTGTCCATAGCAAGTTGAACTTCGCCTTTAGGAACGAAGTTGGTAATAACGGCGGGCTTGTTTAGTACATACTCGCTAAATACACGCATGATATCTTCGGTAGTCACACTGTTAATCTGTGCAATTTCAGTAGTATAAAAATCAGGAGATTGTGCATACTCATTGTATATTCCAAGCTGAAGGGACTTGTTAAGGATGCTTTCAAACTGTTCATAAAACGCGGTTTCGGTTTGCGCGCGTATGCGAGTCAGCTGAGCATCGGTAACGCCTTTCTCTTTGAAAGTGGCTAAACCTTGTTCAATAAGGGCATGGACTTCATCTAACGGTTGGCCTGAATTTGCCCGTACTCGCAGTGTGAACGTTCCAGCAACTTCTTGCGCAGAGTGATAAGCAGAAACATTTGGAGCCACTTGCTTTTCAGTCACGAGTAACTGGTATAGCGGTGTGTCTTTAGACCCTGCCAGTAATTCGCCAAGCATATCAAGGGCGTATGCATCAGGGTGATATTGCTCAACAGTAGGTAGCGTAATTCTAATTTCAGGAAGGCGCGCAAAATTATCTTCATGTACCAGAGTAATATCGCTGTCTAATGACACTGGCATAGGCTCTATCGGAGCCACCGACTTGCCGGCATCAATTTCGCCAAACCAATAAGCCACTTTTTCTTTTGTTGCTTCAATGTCGATATCACCGGCAATCACTAGCGTTACGTTCGATGGGGTATAAAACTCGTTATAAAAGCCTTTTACATCATCTAGTGTCGCCGCCTGTAAGTCTTCTAGGTCGCCAATCACCGTCCAGCTGTAAGGGTGTCCAGCGGGGTAAAGCGCTTTGCGAATTACGTGGTCGGTATGGCCGTAAGGGCGGTTATCCACACGCTGACGCTTTTCATTTTTTACTACCTGCTTCTCGCGCTCAAGAGTCGGCTCGGTAACCGTATTGATCATAAAGCCTAAACGGTCTGAGTCTATCCAAAGTAGTTTATCAAACGCATCTTTTGGCACCACTTCGTAGTAAATAGTACCGTCACTCCAGGTTCCTCCATTTCGACTACCACCTAATTCAGGGATCATTTTGCGATTGGCGCCTTTAGGTACATTTTCAGAATCGTTAAAGGCCATGTGCTCAAAGAAGTGGGCAAAACCTGTTCTACCGGGCTTTTCTCTGTTTGAGCCTACGTGCACCACAGTGGCAAGGGATACAATAGGGTCAGATTTATCTTCATGTAGAATTACGGTTAAGCCGTTGTCTAACTGATATTTCTCGTAATCGATTTTAAGACCTGCTTCTTCGGCCTTCGTTTCTTTTTTTGCGATATCTTTAGAGGATGGCGCTGTAGGGGCACATGCGGTTACCGCCGTTGCCAAAGCAAAAATACCAAAGAGGTAAGTGCCTGCTTTCATGGAGTAAATCCTTTTTTTAAGTGGATGCTAATCGCTCTACAATAGTAATTATTGGTGATGGGTACAAGTTGCTGGTGGTTTTAGAACTAGGCGAAAGTGCTTTTTTTGTAAAGTACAACTGACTGCATAAGTACAACAGCCAGCACCGTGTACCGACTAACTCTTATGACTGCCTATCCACCTAAGTTATTCGCGTGCGGCTTTTCTTAGTGCTAGCGTAAGGTTATAAGCAAACGCTATTACTAAATATAATTACACGGAGAATGGTTACTGTGACAACATCAAAACAACTACTAACAAAAATTACTTCGCAAGGTCAGCTAGAAATTAACCTCGTTGACTCGGATATTCCTGAGCCAAAAGCGCACCAGGTTGTTGTTAAAATTGAAGCCACACCTATCAATCCGTCGGATATGTGGCCCATGTTTGGCCCAGCAAATTTGAATGAAGCGACCTTCAATGCAGACAACGGGCAGCTAACGGCACCCGTGCATCCTGGTTTACTACCTCGTATAAAATCCCGCTTAGACATGTCATTGCCTATCGGTAATGAAGGTGCTGGCGTAGTGGTAGCTGCCGGTGAAAGTGAAGCGGCGCAGTCTATGTTGGGTAAAACAGTAGCAGTGCTCTCGGGGGCGTGTTTTGCGCAGTACTGCTGCGTTCCGGTTCAAGCGTGTATCGTTCATAAAGAAGAAACTACGCCACAGCAAGCCGCGTCTTCATTTGTTAATCCGCTAACTGCATTGGGTATGGTAGAAACTATGCGCATGGAAGGTCATAGCGCATTAGTGCATACAGCCGCGGCCTCTAACTTAGGTATTATGCTAAACAAAATTTGTATTGCCGAAGGCGTGCCCTTGGTCAATATAGTACGTAAGCAGTCTCAGGCAGATTTACTCACTGAGATTGGCGCGAAATACGTCTGCAATTCGTCAAGCGATAGCTTTAAGAAAGACCTCTACAAAGCCATTGAAGAAACCGGTGCCACATTGGCCTTTGATGCCATAGGTGGGGGCGAGTTGGTTAGCGACATTCTAACGGCAATGGAGGCGGTTGGAAGCAAAGACGCGGAAGGTTTTAATACCTATGGCTCAGATGCCAACAAACAAGTGTATATTTACGGTGGCCTAGACTTCTCACCTACTATATTAAACCGTGCCTACGGCATGACTTGGGGAATTGGCGGGTGGCTATTAATGCGCTTCTTAGGCAAGCTAGCCCCTGAAAAAGTGGGTGCGCTACATCTTCGCGTGGCCAATGAAATTAACACCACGTTTAAAAGCGACTTTACTGATGTATTAAGCTTAGAAGAGGCATTGCAGCCTGAAAGAATAGCTCAATATAATGCAAAGAAAACCGGCGAGAAGTATTTAATTAACCCTCAGAAATAGAGTTTGTTGATAAGGCTGACTTGAGTTTAGAAGAAGCCTGTTTTCGTAATACTAAAAAAGCCACCTCTTAGTAAGAGGTGGCTTTTTATTTGGCCGCTAAATGCTTTTTTATAGCTAAAGGCTCTACAGTAGCGCTAAAGGCTTTGTAACAGCAGCTAGAAGTTTATGAGCGTTTAAACTTAACCCAGCGACAAACCAGCGCTAAACTAAGTAGGAAAAAGCCTAAGCTTCCTCCGCCAGACGAATTGTTACCAGAGCCTGGAACATCCGGAGTGGCTGCGTCTATCAACGTATTTTCAACAGGAACGATATCTGGGTTGGTCACCGTTGCGCTATCTGTCACTACTACGTCAGTAATAATCACCAAGTTGTCGCCTGTTACTTCAACATCATTATTCGCATCGGCGTTGGTATAGTCTTGCAGCGGAATAGAGTCCGCTGCGCCGCCTAAATTAAAACGTGGTAGGTCTTCAATAGCATCAAGCACTTCCATGCCATTACCTAACACTTGGCCAAACACGGTAAACCCGCCATTTTGCACATCTAGGTTTGCGCTGTTGTCAGATAGGTTAATAAACCATTGTGATGTGGCGCTATCTGGTGAACTGGCAAGCTTTGCCATTGCAATAGTGCCGCGAACGTTAGATAACGTTGGCTCATTAATAACAGGCGTTCCTGTTGGTACGCTATCAAGAGGGAACATACCGTTATAAACAAAACCACCGCTTTGCGCGACAAAGCCTGGCTCTAAGCGGTGTATCACTGTGTTTGCATAAGCCCCTGAGTTTACATAGTCCAAAAAGTTCTCGACGGTTTCAGGAGTCTCTTCATCGAAAAGATTTATTTGTACGTTGCCTAGTGCGGTTCGTACCTCAACCACAGTGGCCTGTACTGTGCTCGCCATTATCAGACCTAGAACACCCATTACTCGTAAAGAGTTTGATTTAGCTAAAGTAAACATCAATTTATACGCTTATAGAAAAAATGAGAGTCTGATTCTACGGTAGAAGCCGAAACGAATACAAATAAAGATGAATCCGCATTTTTTCTATTCAAACACTGTTGCCTAGTCGCTATTAATGTTGGCTTACTGTAGAATGCGCCGCGGAGTTGGCCAGGCAATCGCCGCTTTCGCAAGAAAGGGGAGGAAAG
>CENT01006469.1_pt1 | contig 42074 bp, 28 predicted proteins | sample 530141 | NCBI WGS metagenome assembly CENT01 (sample SAMEA2591074, study PRJEB7988) | marine metagenome | isolation source: saline water (ENVO:00002010), including | reverse complement strand
CGAGTATCTCAGCAGCCTCAATGGTCAGTACGATTACATAATGGCTACCACACCAGTCAGTCATTTAGACTCAAGGCTGCAGCAATTGCGTAGGTTCGTCGAGTTTCCTGCTAAAAATAGGGTATTGTGGTATTCGGGTCCAGATCCATTTATGAAATACCCCAATTTATACCAGCACTTTTACACCCAAATTCGAATGCCTATGACGATCACCAAATTAGACAGTTTGATGAGAGAGCAAATTATTTCTGGGGCTAATCCGCTTAAAGAAAAAATAAATGCATTGCCAAGAGCAAGGTTACTCGCGGTGGATGATATAGAAATGAACTTAAAGCTTCTTCATACCTGGCTTGACGATTCGGCTATAGAATTAACTACCACCATTAGCGGGCAAGATGCCGTTAACAAATGTCAAACCCAAGAGTTTGACCTGATTTTGATGGATATACAGATGCCCGGTATGGACGGTGTTCATGCGACTCGCGAAATTCGTAAATCACCCATGAATATGGGAACACCGATTGTGGCTGTTACTGCTCATGCACTAAAGGAAGAACAGGAAAAACTGCTTGCCTCGGGGATGGACGACTACCTATCTAAGCCTATTGAAATTGACTCGTTACTCACTTTAATCAAGTCGTGGTGTCATGACATAGAGCCAGGCGAACTTACCTTCCCTTCAGTAGATTGGCAGCTGGCCCTAAAGCGTGCGAATCAAAATCAAGCTGCGGCAAAAGAATTATTAAATGACTTCACTGCAATGCTGCCAGATACCCTACATGCCCTAGAGTCGCAAATGGAAAGGCTCGCATTTGACGAGCTTTCTGCTGAAGTGCATAAACTTCATGGAGCCTGCTGCTATACCGGTTTGCCACGGCTTCAAAATCTAGCCAAAGAACTGGAAATAGCCCTCAAACTGAATCATACGGATTTGGTTGAAGAGTTTTTGCCGGCACTGGTTAAAGAGGCACAAAAAATTATTGAGGAAAACAACGTTAACGCCTTGCATTAACCCTAGGGCAGAGACTTTTGCTTTTCTCTGCAGGAGCCTCAGCTCTTTTCAACGAGAGCCTCAGCTTTCTTCAATAGGAGCAGAGCGTGCGTGCTGACACTGAACAATTAATGCAGCGAAATCTACGGCTTCTCTATCAAGTTCAGAGCTTGCTATGAAGATATCGTAGCCCAAACGTTTTCTAAGCTCTACCATACGGTGAGCCAACATTGCTTTGATGCCGGTAATAGGCGTGCCATCTTCTAAAACAAAGTGCTTGTCGTCGAACATAGATTGTTCGTAACAGCTTCCCGTCGCACAATTACTGTCCGAGTTATGCAGCAGCAAAGGACGTTGCTCCATGAGCAAGTGAGTGGCAAGACGAGGTGAAATGGTTTTTAAAAAGTCGGTATAACTTTTCACCTTAAAACCCACGGTTTCAAGCGCCACCTGATCAAGTCCATGGCGAATACGTGGACAATCAGCTCGCTGTAAATTATCCCAATGAATACGCCAACTGCCTAATCGGTGTCGGTAGGTGATGTAGTCTTTGGCAATTTCTAAGCTGTAGTTAGGTTCACGTATTTTAAAGTAACCGATTAGCAGGCACACCAGTGCTGCGCTGGTCATGAAAATACCCGCCAAAAACAGCCATTCGGGAAGAAAGCTAAGCCACAGGGCAGACACAACCAACCCCACGCAACCAATTACAATGCTCGTTAAACCATTGCTTTTAGAAGCGGCTCTAATATAAATGGGTTCTGCACTACTGCCAGACATAAAAATACACTACCAACATAATAACGGCCCAAATAAGATATAAGCGTACACGCTTGCACTTAGCACAATCGGTCTTCCACCAGCGGGAAAAAAGAAAAGGCTTTTTTTGCATATGTGCCGGCGCTTCCTATGACAAAATTTACAATCGCATCGCGTCTCACGTGCTGACGTTGAGATAGTTTTTATATACGCGATTTAAAAACAGATAGTTTACCTAAGCTCATTACTACTTAAACACATTACTTTTTAAACACAGTATTACTCAAATCCGTTGCTATCTAAACCAATCAGCCTGTGGCGTTGTATTATTCACTCACTAACCTTTTGTGCTGATTGCGCTTAAATGCAGCCACAATAGTTGGTGTAAATACTAGAGATAGAATGACCGAGAAACCCACGCCGCCCGCAATAACAACAGCAAGTGGAGGCCAAAAGCTTCCCTCACTGAATAACAATAGCGGTATAAGTCCCCCCACCGTTGTAAATGTGGTCGATAATATATGTCGACTACAGCTCATTGTTTCTTCCACTATGGCTTTCGTATCACCCTGTTTTGCTTGCGGGTTAGCATTAATTGCCGCTATCACCACGATAGAACCATTGATAGCAACCCCGATAAGTCCTGCGCAGCCGAGCAACGGATTAAAGCCTATGGGGAGCCCGGAAAGCCACAAACTGAACATACCAAGACCAACGGATAAAATCGCGACTAGCCCAATCACCCCTGCCATTCTTAAGCTTGAGAAAGTGAGAATAAGCGTTGTAATCATTAATACCAACAATACAGGCGCATAAGTCCCAAGCTGACCTAACGCTTGTTGCTGTTCATCGGCATCCCCTGCTAGATGAATTCGATAGCCTTGGGGTAACACCAAATGCTCATCAAGCTTCTCTCTCAACGTATTGCTCGCATCTATTGCCGGAACATCGGGTAATAAAAATGCTTGAATACGATTAAGGCGCTCGCCGTTAACACGGGTAATACTGCTAGTAGCCGGCTTTAGCGAAAGCGATGTCACGGCCGCCAAAGGTGACCATGAGAGGGCGCTATCATTAGCTACAGGTATGGGCATAGAGTCGACACCGGAGACATCTTGTCTAAATGACTCAGCCAACCTCACTCTTACGGGAACCTCCTCAGTACTTTCTAATACTGATCCACCGGTGATCCCAGAGAAGTTGATTTGCATCTGCGCAGCAAGATCGGCCAAAGATATCCCTAAATACGACAAGCTATCGCTATCTGTAACAACGTTAAGTTCTGGCTCGCCCATAGAAATGCTGGCTATTGATTGAGAAATGCCGTCAACCTCTGACATCAGCGCTCTTACCTGCTCTCCTAACTCGTTTAATACGTTTAGGTCGGGCCCAAATATCTCGACTTCCACCGGCGCAGCAATGGGCGGCCCCTGCCCAAATCCTTTTACCACAATTTGAATTTCTGGATATGCGCTATCTAAATCTTGCTGCAGCTTGCCAACGAGAGATGATGCCTCTTCAACAGTGTTGGTGGTTATCACCGCATTGGCAAAATACGGCATGTTATCTCTTGTCATGGTTTGATTGTAATACACGGAAGGCGCCGAGCCGCCCACCAGCCAGGTGACCTGATTAACGCCCTCGTACTGGCGAATTTTGGCATCAACGTCCAACGCATAGTCAGTCGTATTGGTAATACTGCTGCCTTCTTTCGTCCACAGATACACTTCAAACTGGTCTCTGTCGGCACTGGGGAAAAACACATTAGCTAAGCGTGTAGACAGAGCAAAGCCGGATAAGCACAGTATGCAAATAACTGAAATAACGAGCTTCGGCTGCTTTATCCAGCGTCCTAGCTGGCGACTAAAAGCTAACGTTAGCGCCGGTGCCTGAATGCCCACCTGCCACCACGAGGAGCCAGCAGCTTTCGTTGTATCTAATGAAGCGCCGTCGTTTTTCGGTAAAAAGCGCGCTGCCAGCGCAGCAATAACCGTAAGAGAGATAAACAAGGAGCCAATTAAGGCCATTACCACGCTGATAGCGATAGGCCCAATAAAATCGCCAATGTTCCCATTTAGCAAAAATATTGGCATGAACCCCAACACCGTTGTGAGAGTTGAGGCGAGTAGCGGTACGAATAAATGCGCCACACTTTTCGCCATCGCACCGACTCGGGTAAGCTGAGGGTCTTGTAAATTGAGTCGAATTTCATCGGTTATTACAATGGCATTATCAATGAGAAGGCCAATGGCTATTATCATGCCAAAAATGGACATCTGATGAATTTGTTCGTTATAAAAACTCAGCGAGAACAACGTGAAGGATGCACACAGCGGAAGCGCCAAACCCACAATCCATGCAGCCCTAAAACCCATAAATAGTAAAATAACTAACATTACCACCGCACAACCCATCAACAAATTCATTGATAAATCGGCTAAACGGGTGGCCGTGTATTCGTTTTGCTCAAAAGCGACTGACGCGGTAAGCGTACCGCCAAAATCGCGATTAAACTGCTCGACTTCAGCAAGGGCATTTTGGGTCCACACATCAGAGCGTAATGAGGGCTGCATTCTAGCCGCAACAAAAATAGATTCTTCACCATCTAAAAATGCTATTTCACTGCGTGGCGTAGTGTAGCCTCGAGTGACAATCGCAATATCTTCAACGCGCAAGTAGCGACCGTCGCGATTGACTAAGGGGACCGATGCAATCATATCAACACCGGTGAGTCCCTCGCCCACACTAAAGCGTAAGTTGCTCTGTTGCGTATTTAACATGCCTGCGGGCAGCTTAGGGTCGGCATTGCGAATAATAGTGCTTACCTGCTGTAGCGTTAAACCTGTGGCCGCTAATTTAATGGGGTCTACGCTCACGCTCACTTCTTCGTTAGGCTCGCCATATACCCTGACTAATTCAGTGCCGTTAACGTTTCTCAAGCGATCGGTAAGCTCTTCAGCAAGGCGTGACATGACTGTAATAGGCGTTGTGTCTGGATATTCGGCACGAAGAGAAAGTAGCAGCGTAAAGGCGGTTGCCCCGCGCTTTTCATCAAAGACAGGGTCTAAAACCCCTTCGGGGAATAGGTCTGACGCAGCTCCAATCGCATCTCGTATCTCGCTAAATAGCTCTTCGTTAGTGCTGTTATCAACCCAATCTTGGGTTTCTATTAATATGACTGAAATCCCCGCCCGAGACGTAGACTTAACCTCTTTGATTTCAAATATTTCTCGCAGCCTGTCTTCTAAAACATCACTGACAAGCGCTTCTACACGCTCTGCCGACGCCCCTGGATACTGGGTGATAATTAGCGCATTGCGCGTATCGATCCTAGGGTCTTCAATACGTGGTAACGAGCCTAGCGCTGATAGTCCGGCGACAATGATGATCACCAAACTTAATATCAGCAGATGTCCCCGTCGATAAAAAAGCGTATACCACGGATAGTCTTTACTTACGCTAGCGTGAGGCGTTTTCATTACTGTACTCCAGCGTATTGCGCGCTGTTTTGAGCGCCGCTTTGACCACCGCTTTCTGGGGCACTTAGCTCAGAGTAAGATTTACGCTCTGTTTGTGTCTGCGCTTGAGTTGACGCACTGGCTGCGGATACCCGCTGTCCAGGAGACAGCTTGTGGGTACCGTCTACGATATAGCGGTCGCCTTCTTTTAATGCCCCACGGACAAAGGCGTTGTTCCCGTCTGTGTAAACCACCTCGACCACTCTTGCTTCAAGTGCTGTGCCGCTCTCACTTTGAGCTGCATCGCCTAATACAAATACTCGCCATAGGCCACGCAGCCCGTTACTTAATGCCGTCACAGGGAGCCAGCTACCTTGTTCATTGTGCGAGCGCGCACCAAACAAAATAGCCATATCACCAGGTCGTACTTTGTCATTGCTGTTCAGGGTTACCAGAATATCAACCGTTCTGGTTTGTATATTCCTCACAGAGAGGCGTTGGGTCACCACGCCCGCTGCATTTTGCTCACCAATTTGAATGATGACAGGCTCACCAATATCAAACTGATCGATAATATCTGCTGGCACTGCAAAGCGAGCTTGAAATTTCTCGTTACTCGTAATACCAATGACCGCGGTCCCAGCGTTTACAACACTCCCCTCATCAAAGAAGCGTCGGTTAACTTGCCCATCAAACGGTGCGTAAAGCACCGCTCTATCAAGTGCCACTTTCATCGAATTAAGCGATGCTTCAATTTCGTCTACTCTGGCATTGGCCACACTAAGGGAAGCGTTTGTTTCATCAAGACGCTGTGCAGACTCTAGTTTTCTGTCAACGAGGGATTGAGTGCGATCGTTGTTGATTTTAGCTAAGTTTAAATCTGCCTTTACTCGCACCAAAGAGGCGTTAAGCTCTTCTTGCTGTGCTCTTAAGCGCTGAGTATCTAACCGAGCAACAATATCTCCTTTAGACACGGCATCACCCTCTTCAACCAGTACTTCCTCTATTTGACCGCCAGTGTCAAATGACAGCGAGGTGGATTTTGGCGATTCAACTAAGCCGAAGACACTAATTGGCGTTTCAAATTGCTGTTGCACCTTTACCGTACCGGTAACAACAGACATGGGCGCTCTCGCCTGAGGTGTCTGCGCGGCATTACCTATTCCAGCTGCCACCAATAGCAGCACCAACGCGGCAGTGAAAACGACGATTGCAACGTATAGTGATGCTTTACTTGCCGTTGACGAGGTGTCAGCAGAATTCATATTCATGTTTTTACACTCAGTGATGACGTTTGCAAATGCATAATGCGATGCTAGTATATAAATACTAGACCGTCCAGTATGATATTATTTATTCGTTATATTCTTTTATTTCGCAAGCGAGGATCATAGTGTCGCAAATAAAAAAACAAGGTAGGCCAAAAAGTGAAGAGAAATCTCGGCTTATCTTACAGGCTGCATCGCGACTTTTCTTGAAAGATGGCTTTACTAAGACGTCTATGGACGGCATTGCTAAAGCCTCAGGCGTTTCAAAGCAAACAGTTTACTCTCACTTTGATAGCAAAGATGTCCTTTTTCAATCGGCCATATCGTCTAAGTGCAGGGCATATCAGCTCGATACCCCTGAAGTTTTCGAGTCAGCGTCACACGAGCCAGACATTACAGAGTGTCTCCATAAAATTGGCAGACAATATATACGTCTAATTCAAGACCCCGAGACCGTGGGTATATTTAGGGTGATCATTGCCGAGGCTGTTAATAACGCGCACGTGGCGTCGCTATTTTATCAAGCCGGTCCGAAACGCTCGCTAGACGCTCTTGGTCATACAATTTGGCAGTTGGGCAAAGGTGACCTTACTCAAGAGAAAGCGAATCAACTTGCCATTGATTACTGCGCACTATTGAAAGGCGAATTTCACACCATGCTGTTATGCGGCATTCACCCTGCAATGAACGATAAACATATACACGAACACGTAGGCCAAGCAGCAGAAAAAATAGCAGTATTGTTTGCGCATTATCGCAATAAGTAGTCACAACGATTAACGCAACAAATGCGCGAATTACGCTCAGAGTTTGCCGCTGACAGATTACTTATACCGCGGTTTGTTATACACTAGCGGCGTTTTCGTTAATGATTGAGTGGCTCATGTCTGACTTTACTGGTAACCATATTCTTTCGGTTAATCAATTCGATCGGGAGGCCATTGAGAAGGTGTTCTCAGTAGCCGATTCCATGCAACCTTATGCTCGACGAGAAAAACGCACGACGGTATTAGAAGGCGCCATTCTTGGTAACCTTTTTTTTGAACCTAGTACCCGTACTCGCGTGAGTTTTGGTACCGCCTTCAACTTGTTAGGTGGTGAAGTACGAGAAACGACCGGAATGTCGAGTTCAGCGCTGGCAAAGGGCGAGTCTCTTTACGATACCGCAAGAGTATTAAGCGGATATTCAGATATTATTGCCATGCGACATCCCGCGGCTGGCTCTGTGGCTGAATTTGCCGAGGGAAGCCGAGTCCCCGTCATTAATGGCGGCGATGGTGCAAATGAACATCCTACCCAAGCCCTGTTAGACCTATTTACCATTAAACGTGAGTTAGAATACAACGGTCAAGGTATCGATGGGCTTCATATCGCTATGATAGGCGACTTGCGCTACGGCCGCACCGTGCATTCATTATCTCGTTTATTGTGTTTATTTAATAATGTTCGTTTTACCTTAATATCGCCTCGTGAATTAGCCATGCCGCAACCTGTTATTGATGCTATAGAGCAAGCAGGTCATCAACTTACCGTTACCGATACCCTAGAGGGCAGTATGGATGCGGACATTTGCTATCAAACTCGTATTCAAGAAGAGCGATTCCCTTCACAAGATGAAGCCAATAAATACCGCGGAAAGTTTCGGTTAAATCAATCGATTTACACACGACACTTTCAGTCTAAGACCGTCATTATGCATCCACTTCCGCGAGATTCTCGTATGGAAGCCAACGAGCTAGACAACGATTTAAACCTTAATCCAAACTTAGCCATTTTCCGACAAACCGATAATGGGGTGTTGGTAAGAATGGCCTTATTTGCCCTCACTCTTGGTGTAGAGCACTTGGTCACAAAATACGAACGTGACGTCGTTTGGTACAGCAATAAGAGTAAGTAATTACATGACAAAATCTGAAACACTATTTGCCCGAGCTCAACTCACCATTCCAGGTGGTGTAAATTCACCTGTGCGTGCTTTTAAAGCGGTAGGTGGAACACCTCGCTTTATTACGAAAGCAGATGGCGCATACATGTGGGATGTAGACGGTAAACAGTACATTGACTACATTCAGTCATGGGGTCCAATGGTATTAGGGCATAACAACCCCAAAATAAGAGAGGCCGTTATAGAAGCTTCTTACAGCGGTTTATCTTTTGGTGCGCCTACCGAAGCCGAGGTCATTATGGCTGAAACGGTGAGTAAAATGGTGCCGTCAATGGAGATGGTGCGCATGGTAAATTCAGGCACCGAAGCGACAATGTCAGCAATACGACTTGCACGTGGCTATACGGGCCGCAACAAAATTGTGAAGTTTGAAGGCTGCTATCATGGGCATGCCGACTCGTTGTTAGTGAAAGCGGGGTCAGGTGCACTGACACTGGGTGTACCAAGCTCTCCTGGCGTACCTGACAACGTGGCAGAACATACGCTTACCGTTGAATATAACAATATTGAATCGGTTAAAGAGATCTTCAAAGCTCATGGCGACGACATTGCCTGTATTATTGTAGAGCCAGTGGCTGGTAACATGAACTGTATTCCGCCTGTGGAAGGTTTTCTTGAAGGCCTTCGTGCAGTATGCGATGAGTATTCAAGCGTACTTATTTTTGACGAAGTCATGACAGGCTTCCGCGTATCTCGCGGCGGAGCGCAAGAGCGTTATGGTGTTACGCCAGATCTTACCTGCCTTGGCAAAGTGATTGGCGGCGGTATGCCGGTAGGTTGTTTTGGTGGCAGAAAAGATATTATCACGCACATAGCCCCAACAGGCCCTGTCTATCAGGCGGGGACGCTGTCGGGTAACCCAGTCGCGATGGCCGCTGGCCTTGCAGCTATGGAACAGCTGCAGCAAGAAGACCTCTATGACTCAATTTTTGAGAATACGCAGGCGCTGGTAGATGGCATGCAGGCACTGGCAGACAAGCACAATATTAGTCTAACTACTAATGTTGCGGGCAGTATGTTTGGGATATTCTTTACCGATGTTGAGAAGGTGACGAACTATAAACAGGCTATTAATTGCAACACCGAGCAATTTAATAAGTTTTATCACGGCATGCTGAACGAGGGTGTGTACCTCGCCCCCGCATCCTATGAGGCAGGATTTGTATCAAAAGCCCACGATGCCAGTGTTATTGAGAAAACACTAGCGGCAGCAGATAGGGTATTTGCTACGCTTTAAGGCATTGGTGTAGTAGCCCTGCTTATATTGGGGCTGTGTTTACTGAAGCTGTCTATGCAAAACAGAGATGCCTAGAGAGCACATCAAATGCTGTGCTCTCTCGTAAACAGTGTAATCATGTATCGGCCGGTAAATAGCTGTTCCCTTTGTTGCTGAAGACTTTTTTTGATCAATCTCTTCTCTCAACTATTGTTCACTTGAATTGCACTACGGTATACATTTACCTTAGTTACAAGCAGGCCTTTACAAGATTTCAAAATTTTTGTGCTACATCTTTGTATTGTATTTTTAGTACTTAAATTTTTCACACTATCTTGTATTGATGTCTTCATTCTCATTATAAAGTCACTTTGAATAAGAATAGCTAATGTCTTCTATGGAATGGTTTTTAGGAATAGGGATAGTTCTACTCCTCATTTATAGCGCCGTCATCACGATACTGCTTATTAAGCGCAGTCGAAGGTTTGCACGACGAGTTACAAAGTTCAAAAAGAACAGGCGCAATACCGACTTAAGTATTGAAAAGGAGGCTAGGTTTCAAGAAGCTGCTGATGAGGCTCTGCGATTAAATCAAACCTTTCAAAAATTTGTGCCCAAGCAGTTTGTAGAACACATGGCCAATACCGATGTTGACAATCTTGGTTTAGGCTATGCCTCAGAAAATGAAGTCGCCATCATGTTTTGCGATATTAGAGGGTTTACTGGTTTTTCTGAACGCATAACGCCTCAAGAGTTGATGAATTTCCTTAACTCGTACTTCACCCGCATGAACGACCCTATCCACCAAAACAGTGGCTTTATCGACAAGTTCATGGGTGATGGCATTATGGCCTTATTTGATCATCCAGGTGGCACAGCGAGAGATAAAGCCATCGACTCTTTAAATGCTGCATTAGATTTAAGAAAAGCACTGACCATATATAACGGACATAGAAAGAACAGCAACTATGCCGCGGTCAACATGGGTATTGGAATACATTTTGGCAATGTGATTATGGGCACGGTAGGTTCAGACGATCGCATGGACACCACCGTGATTGGCGACAGTGTTAATATTGCATCACGCCTCGAAGCACTCACTCCTAAATACCAAGCCGATATTATTGTGAGCGCTCAAGTACTGCAAACCTTAGGGGCGGGCTATCCCATTAAGACCCGCTTACTCGATTGGGTTCGGGTAAAAGGCCGTCAAGCACCGATTGAGATTTATGAGGTACTAAGTCATCTCAGCGATGTTGAACAAGCGGCGCGAATTTCTGTTCAAGCCAAGATTGCAGCAGGTTTGGCGTGTCGTATCAACAAGCAGTGGGATGAAGCGATTGCCTACTTTGAAACCGCACTGGCAGTTAATCCAAATGATACCCTAGCCCATCACCATATTGACGTATGTCGCATTTATCGAAATATAGACTTAGATGACAACTGGGATGGCGCTCTCGTGCTTCAGTAAAAGCGAAGCAAAAGAGAGGTGTCAGTTCGATAGAGTAGCCTGCGCTTTTATAAAGTTAACCGAGGGTGCAAAAAATGCAGCACCGGTTTCTGCACTTGTAAAATCTAACCATCGGTCGTAATCCCCTTCTCCATTGCCATATATCTGACTTTGTAACATATGCTTAAAGGGTCGCGCGCTTGCGCTACAGCAGACAGAAAACAAGCCTTGAGATGCCATATCGCCATAGGGCATACCTTGCTTCATAAGTTTAGAGGTTTCATCATCGGCAGATGCGCTTACGGCGCGAACGCAGTGTGATGAGCCAGACTGCTCTACACTAGGCAAGTTGTGTTGCTGAGTAGTTCCCATCGCCTGTTCTTTTTGCCTATCAGACAAACTATTCCAGCGCCTGAGATCGTGTCGATATCGTTGCACATGCAAGTAACTTCCCCCTTGAAAATCGGGGTCGTCCTCTTCGCTTATAATAGCGACCTTTCTGCGAGCCATCCCTCTAGGGTTGTCAATAGCATAAAGAAAGCCATTGAGGTCGCGACCGTCGAGATAGCGAAAACCCCGTACCTGCTCTACCAACTCAACGTGAATACGCAGTAAGTCCATCACCTCTATACCAACGGCGTGGCAAATATCTAACCGGTCTGCTCGAATTTGAATAAACAAATCGCAAGGTGTGGTTGGCGCACTTCTGTCTTCGCATTGCATATCGGGGAAAGGAGCAAGTTCAACGGGAATTAGCCCAGGATAAACATCGGCCCAATAGCTGGTTCCCACCGCAATAACACCGGTAACCATGGCTTCGTAATGCTCATTTTCAAAGTGCTCGAAAATATCGAGCACCCTCGCTAATTTTGCTCTTACGGCTTCGCTGTCCTCATCGACAACATTGAGCATCAAATATTGCGCATGCAAATTTGGCTCTGCGCATATGCCTTTTTGTGGTTGTGTCATTGCAGCTCTTGTTATTATTTGAAGTTTTCTTAAAGCACTTATAAAAACTACTCATTCAAACAGCGCTTATTAACCGTTATTACAGATGTTATACGAATCCTGTTACAAGCGGTTAAATCCCTTGCTGTGACGAGTATTGTCAGTGTGCTTAATACCCTGCAGCTTGTCCATCTTTTCTGCTTTCAGAAGCGCCAAAATACACGCCTTTTTTGGCATCCCAAGCAATGGCTTGATAGCCGCCAAACGCACCCACCACACGCTGGAGTTTATGGCCTCTTTCCATAAGCTCGCGCTGCACCGCCTCATCAAACCCTGACTCTAAGCTTACATAGCCACCGTCTAGCATTAATTCACCCGTTGGACTGCTTGAGCCACTGTGGAGTATGCGTGGTGCATCACCGGCTTCTTGCAAGTTCATACCAAAATCCAGAATATTAACGATGATTTGTGCGTGCATTTGTGGCTGTGTGCCACCGCCCATTACCCCAAAGCTCATCACGGGGCGACCGTTACGGGTAACAAATGCGGGAATAATGGTATGGAAGGGACGTTTGCCGGGGCGATACTCGTTGTAGTGTCCCTCTTCTAACGTAAACATTTCACCTCTATTTTGCAGTACAAAACCTAAACCCGGCGGCGTCATACCCGACCCCATTCCGCGATAATTACTTTGAATTAGCGAAACCATATTGCCGTCTTTGTCTGCCACAGTTAGGTAAATAGTATCGCCCTCATAAATACCTGCATCTACCCGCGACGCTGCTTTCTCCATATCGATAAGTGCCTGTCGCTTTTTGGCATACTCTTTGGAGATCAACCAATCTACGGGAATATCATTAAAGTCGGGATCAGCGTAAAACTTTGCTCTATCTTCGAATGCGAGCTTTTTGGCTTCTACAAAGGTGTGAATATAATCGGCAGAATTAAACCCCATGCCTTCTATATCGTAGCGTTCGAGCACATTAAGGATTTGCAGTGCGGCAATTCCTTGTCCGTTTGGAGGCAGTTCCCACACATCGTAACCACGGTAATTTGCCGACACTGGCTCAACCCATTGTGATGTATGAGAGGCTAAATCTTGATAAGAAAGAAATCCGCCCTGGGCTTCCATATATGCATCAATGGCGCGAGCAATATCGCCTTTGTAAAACGCATCACGGCCGCCGGTCGCTATTTTTTCATAGGTAACCGCAAGCCCAGGATTCTTGAATATGTCGCCTTTTTTGGGCACATTGCCGTTGATGAGGTAGGTCTCAGCGAAGCCATCGTAGTGGCCTATTCTGTCTTTATTTATTTGCCAGTAATACGCGATGAGTTCGGAAACTGGGAAGCCATTTTTTGCGTATTCGATGGCAGGAGTCAGTAGAGTCGACATTGGCAACTTGCCGAACTTTTCATGTAACTCAAACCAACCGTCTACCGCACCAGGAACTGATACAGGTAAGGGACCAAACTTAGGGATTTTGTTCAACCCGCGCTCTGCAAACACCGCTTTAGTCAGTGAACGAGGAGAACGACCTGATGCATTCAAACCCACTAGCTTTTGTTCACTGGCATCCCATACAATGGCGAATAAATCTCCCCCTATACCACTACCTGTAGGCTCTACTAAACCCAGCATCGCGTTTGCTGCAATGGCAGCATCGACAGCACTTCCACCTCGCTTAAGCACATCCAGAGCGACTTGCGTTGCTAAGGGTTGACTGGTTGCCGCCATGCCATGCTGCGCTATAACCTCAGACCGGCTGGCAAATGGCTCGCCCGTGACTCTGTCATACGCGTGTGAATACGATATACAAAGCGTACTGCATAGTGTCATTGCGAGCGTCATTGTGAAAAGTGAGTGTGTTATTTTAGCTATCATCACAGTAGTCCCGTCGTTTCCCTTTTAATCCAAAGCACGTTTTTTATAAACAATGTTGGTGTGCTTACGTTTGTCACTGGTAGTTGCGTGTCGAAGCCTCTTTGAACTGCCATTTCTAGTGTAGCGTTTAAGGCGCAATACGCCTAGGTTTATCGCAGAACGAAAAAAGCCTCGCAAATGCGAGGCTTAAGTGATGATCATTAGGCATTATTATGTTTTTGTCGCTGCCTACATCAATGTAAATTGGTCCGTGTGTTTATGAGCGACCGCTGGTGAAGTCTGGATATGCTTCCAAACCACATTCACTCATGTCTACACCGTCAAACTCTTCTTCTTCAGTAACACGGATGCCCATGGTTGCTTTAAGCGCTAACCACACTACTAGGCTGGCTACGAATACCCAAACAAAGATAGTTGCCGCGCCAATAAGCTGACCGGAGAAGCTCGAACCGTCGTTAGTAATTGGAACAAGTAGAAGTCCAAGTAAACCAACAACACCGTGAACTGAGATAGCACCTACTGGATCATCAATCTTAAGCTTATCAAGACCAATAATGCTGAGTACTACTAAGATACCACCAAGACCACCGAATAAGGTTGCTTCTAATGGGCTAGGCGTAGAAGGCTCTGCGGTAATAGCAACCAAACCTGCTAACGCACCGTTTAGTGCCATTGTTAAGTCAGCTTTACCGAATAAGATACGCGCTACGATAAGCGCAGCAATAGTACCACCGGCTGCGGCTGCGTTAGTGTTCATAAATACGATGGCAACAGAGTTTGCGCTTTCAACCGTTGCAGTAGCAAGTACTGAACCGCCGTTGAACCCAAACCATCCCATCCACAAAATAAATGTACCTAGGGTTGCTAGAGGCAGGTTAGCACCTGGAATAGCATTAACTTTACCATCTGCGGTGTATTTACCTTTACGAGCACCAAGAATTAACACACCCGCCAATGCAGCTGCTGCACCCGCCATGTGAACAATACCCGATCCTGCAAAATCTGAGAATCCTAAATCGCCAAGCGTGTATAGACCGAATACAGCTTCACCGCCCCATGTCCATGCACCTTCCATTGGATAGATGAAACCAGTCATTACCACAGTGAATGCTAAGAAAGCCCATAGCTTCATACGCTCAGCAACGGCACCAGACACGATAGACATCGCAGTGGCAACGAAGACCACTTGGAAGAAGAAGTCTGCAGAAGGTGCGTATGTTGCTGGGTCTTCTGAAACACCTGTTGCGCCGTCGCTTAAGATGCCGCTAAGGAAAGGACCCCAATCGCCACCGCCGTACATGATTCCGTAGCCGCAAACCATATACATGGTGCAGGCTATGGCGAATAACGAGATGTTTTTAGTCAGAATTTCAGTGGTGTTTTTGGCTCTAACTAAGCCAGCTTCAAGCATTGCAAAACCTGCAGCCATCCACATAACTAGCGCGCCGCAAATTAAGAAGTAAAAGGTATCTAGCGCATACCCAAGTTCAAAAGTGATTTCCATTATGGTTTTCTCCGCAAAAATATCGTTGTGGCTTACAGCGCGTCGGTATCCGACTCACCAGTTCGAATACGAACGGCATGTTCTAGGTCATACACAAAGACCTTACCGTCACCAATTTTGCCTGTTTTAGCAGCACCAACGATGGCCTCGACCAAACGCTCGACCTGATCGTCCTGTACGGCAATTTCTAATTTTACTTTCGGTAAAAAATCTACCTGGTATTCCGCGCCGCGATAGAGTTCAGTGTGACCTTTTTGACGTCCAAAGCCTTTTACTTCGGTAACGGTTAAACCGTCAATCCCGATTTCTGAAATGGCTTCACGAACATCATCTAGCTTGAACGGCTTGATGATAGCAGTGACTAATTTCATGTGATGCTCCCAGTTTATTGTGATTATTCTGCAAAAATGCATACTTGACGATTACTATACCAAGAGCCATGCCATAAATAATTATGCATTAAAATCAGATAGATAATCGAAATCAGAGGAGGATAAATCAAAAACAACGCACCAATAAGGTGCAGCGCGAAAAGAATGCCCAACAATGACGCGCGCAAGGTCAATTCACCAAAAATTAAGACGAGTAGGAGCGTGTATTGGCCTTTTTATATCCTGTTATCAGCGCTTGGGGGCTTTTCAGGTAAAGCGAATTGTTTAATGTTGATGCACGAAATCGAGTTTGTATATCGCAAGGGAAAAAGAGCATAACGTCGCAGCGTACAAAAGCTGGATAAAACGGAACTATCATTAGGTTACTGGGTCTGTTAGTTCTAATGAGCACAAATACAGCGGTGTTTTTCGCGCCCGAGCGCCCCTTACAAGACCATGCACGCAAACAGCGTTATGCATGGCGTACCGCATCGGCGTCATTGCTTATTCATGCTGGGGCAATCATCACAGTTGTTGTAGTAGGCCAGTATGGTATTGAAAAAAAGAAAGCAGCGATTGCCAGCCTTTCCCCTGCACCCACAATACAGGCCGTGCTGTTTCAGCCACCCGCCCAAAAAACTATTGAGCCCAGCCTTTTTTTAAACAAAGAAGCAGTAAACAAAGAAGCCGTCGACAAGGAAGTGGTAGACAGGGAAGTGGTAGACAGGGAAGTGGTAGACAAGCAAACGTCAGAGGTAGTCAATGAAGATGCAAGCGAGGAGGAGTCAGCAGACAGCGAAATACAGGCACCTAAAACGGCTGACACTCTGGACAAGCCAAACGCTGAGCCCGAGCAGTCTACAGAATCCAAGCCCCTGCCAGATGCTCCCTCATCACAGCTAGAAGAGGCACTTTCAAAAGAAGCACCTCTAGAAGAATCACCTTCCCAAGTATCGAAGCCGAACATTAACCGTGAAGCCGGTCGTTTAAATGTGTCTAGCGCACAGGCAGCGGCAGACTATTTAGACAGCTATAATGAAGCCCGTATTGGTGAAGAATCAGCTAATGCTGCCTCTTCATATGCAGCAAAAAAAAGAAGCCCAAACATTATCGACCCCAGAAAAGGCGAAGATAGAGATGAGAAGCTATACAATCAGCGTCCAGTAAAAATCGTGAACTGTACGGGCACTACAAATAAAATACTTACGACCTTAAGTGGCTGGGCTGGCGGTACCATGAAGTGTTCTAAAAGAAATGAATACCAGCGGTTTATCGATGCCCGGATTAACAAAACACCTGAAAACGATGAGCAAACTAACTAGCGTCTTTTGCAGTAATTCAACTGACACTATTTAGCCTGTGACTCACACAGCCATTACTCACATAGCCATAATTCACACAGCAAAAGCCAAAACCCGCGCTACATGCATCTTTGCCCAACCTTTCTTGATTATACTTGGCTTGGCTCAACACGCAGCATTGTCTAAAGAGTATTGGTAAACACGGTGCTGGTGTAATGTTGTGTTGCCAAACATTAGCATTACGGCGTATTCTGCCTACCCAATAATCGATGGCTTGTTGATCTTTGCTTTACATTTGCCCAAAACTCGTACAACAAAGATCAACACGCCCTAGTAGCCTAATAATTTAAACACTCTCTCATTAATAAGGAATAATCTGTGGCTGGAGCTAATCTACTTGCCTTACTCGACGATATTGCCACCTTGATGGACGACATTGCCACCATGTCAAAAGTAGCGGCCCAAAAAACCGCTGGCGTTTTGGGTGACGACTTGGCGGTAAACGCAGACCAAGTGCAAGGCATCAAGGCAGACAGAGAATTGCCTGTTGTATGGGCGGTAGCAAAAGGGTCGTTGCTGAATAAGGCCATATTAGTGCCTGCGGCTCTCGCCATTAGCGCCTTTGTCCCTTCGCTGATTACCGTACTGTTAGTATTAGGTGGGCTGTACTTATGCTTTGAGGGTGCTGAAAAACTACTGCATAAATATCTCCCTCACGATGACCAACTTCAAGAGCGGGAAGCGCGAATAGAAGCCATTGCTCATGAAGATGTTGATATGGTGGCCTTCGAGCAAAAAAAGATAAAGGGCGCAATACGCACCGACTTTATCCTGTCAGCTGAAATTATTGTGATTGCCTTAGGCACCGTTAGCGACGCAACATTAATAACCCAAGTGGGCGTTTTAATTGCATTGAGTTTAGCCATAACGGTTGGTGTGTATGGACTGGTAGCAGGCTTGGTAAAAATGGACGATGTGGGTCTTTATATGCTGCGCAAATCGCTCACCGGCACTATGAACACCATGCAGCGCTTAATTGGACGAACTCTTCTTGTAGCAGCTCCGGCTATTATGAAAACCCTTGCGGTGGTTGGCACCATAGCCATGTTCCTCGTGGGCGGCGGTATCCTCACTCACAGTATTGGTTTTTTGCATCACGTAACCGTGTGGGCAACAGAGCTAGTGCCCAGTGCTGACCTTGCTATGTCTATTTTAGCCGATGGGGCAGTTGGCGTGGTGGCGGGAGCTATTATTGCCTTTGCGGTAGCAGCCGTTTCTAAGCTTAAAACTTCATCGTAGCTTTTACTGCAACCAAATTTATAATCGTGCTGATCGTTAGCCTTCCAACAAGGGAGGCCTAACCTGCTCTTTTACCTCATTGTGGTATTCCGACCGTACCTTATTGCTAACCTTACTTCTTACCTTATTTTCTACTTTATTTTAATAGAGTTAATCCAATAGATTAAGTCCAAAAGGCAAATCTAATAGGCCCTTTTTAGTAGATCATAATTAATAAGTCACAATTAATAGCTCGTATTTCATTGAGTAGATTCAATTGGCCAAATAAAGATTGGCGAATTTCACCAAGTCAGTTTCAAAAACACTACTTTTTAGTCTTCCACTATTCATCTCTCGTTCATCCCCTTTTACGCCAAACAAAACTAAATCAATAAAATCATATAGTTAAACTAGAAAAAAAAAGTGGCACAACACTCGCAATACGTTAATGGTAATGAGAAACAAACGTGCTCTACGTTAAGAATCACGAGTTTTAACAATATCGAAAGCTGCCACGCAGTATGTATCAGTGCAGTGTTCAACTTTTATTAATAGGAAAATATTATGTTTACGCGTCGCAATCTTATCACTGCATTACTACTGACTTCTGGTACTTTCAGCGCATCATTAATGGCTAACGACAATATGTCTGCACTGCAGTCGCATACCGATTATTTAGTGGCAAGCGCCATGAACGAAGTGAGACAAGAAACTTCAACACGTATTACGTTTGACGTTATGACGGCAAGCCACACCTTCGAGCCTAACGCAGACGAGTCAATGACATTGATTGCGGATATACAAGTTGTGGATATATCGAGTATGCCAATGTCGCCGCTAGCTTCAGAGGATTCACCTGAAGCTTCTGACGACAACGATGCGTAAGGAGATAGTCATGATTGCTGCCAGTACCTTACTGATGTTAGTACTTGGTCCTTTCATTGCTTTCGCAGTTAGCGCTATCGCTTTTTCGACCGCGCGCCTGTTTTTTCAAAAAGGACATTAATCATTTTTGTTCCCCAAGCCTCCCTGGGCTTTTAGCTCCGGTAGAAGATAGACATTTCGCAACAGGTATTAGCCCTCCTTAGGGAATCTCCTTAGGGAATAAAGAACCCTAGTGTAAATATTTGCTTTCTATCTTCTTACTGGAGCTTTTTTTATCCAAATATACGTTCCCACCAGCTTTTCTTTTTACCGTCTTTGGCATCGTCTACCGGACGCCCGCTACAGTCTTGTTCTGGTGGAGGAAGCACATCTAGTATGGCCGGAACGCTCAAACTACCAGCACAACCTGCAACAACTACTGCCCCTGTTTTTGCATCAAAGTGGGCAATGCCTAAGCCTCTTGGAAATCTTCTGGAAAGTGATTTGGGCGCTTGTGACTTCATGTAGTTAACAAACACTGGCAGTGCACCGCCAGCGCCGGTTAAATTAACCGATTTATTGTCATCATTACCCACCCAAACTGTCACCACATGATTTCTATCGAAACCGCTAAACCAACTGTCGCGATAGTCGTCCGTTGTACCTGTTTTACCCGCCATATTAACGCTGCCAAAGGTGGCCCCAACTCGCTTTGCCGTACCTTCTGTAGTGACTTTATAAAGCGCGTAATTTAATAGGTAAGTGGCTGCCTCATCTACTCGTTGAGAGTAAAACTCCGCTTTTTTCCACAGCAGCGCGTTTTCCGATGTGACTACCGAAGTCACCGTGTGCAGTGGAATATAGCGTCCATCATTAGACAGGGTTTGATACATTTGGTTGGTAGCAAATGGGGTTAACTCAAACGCCCCAAGTGTCATTGAAGGCACTTTTTCTAACGGTGTACTTACCCCAAGGCGCTCTATGGTATCGGCCAGTGTATTTAAGCCCACCTGCATTCCTAAGTTTACGGTGGGAATGTTGAGTGACTCTGTCAGTCCCTGCAATAATGGCACTTGCCCCCTAAATTCTTTGTCGTAGTTTTTGGGCGACCACGGCTTACCGTTTTTACTTTCAAGGGTAATGGGCTTATCTTCTAGCGGCGTTGCCAAATTAAACTGAGTGGGGTCTTCAAGGGCAGTAAGATATACCGCAGGTTTCACTAACGACCCTATGGGACGCTTGGCGTCTAACGCTCGATTGAAACCTTTATACGCTACGTTTCTATCACCGATGATCGCTCTTACTTCGCCTGTTGCGCTATCGGTGACCACCATTGCGCCCTGCAGTGCAGCCTTTCTGTCTTTTTGAAGTCCATCTAAGGTATTGGAGAGAGCCCGCTCCGCACGACGCTGTGCAACAATATCAAGGGTAGTAAATACTTTAACCCCTGAATCTCTTAAGCTGGGCTCTGCTAATATGTCGTTTAGCTCTCTACGCACTTGCTCCATAAACGCAGGGTGCTTTCCACTGGCTAAACTCGCGCCGCTCGCTAAGCCAAGAGGCCTATTCACGTAACGTTCGTACTCGTCTCGATTAATCTCATTTTCGTCAAACAACATGCGCAAAACCAAGTCTCTTCGCTCTTTAGTGCGCACTGCATATTTTCGAGGATTGTAATAAGACGGTCCTTTGATGATAGCCACTAAGGTCGCAATTTCAGGAACGCTTAATTCATTGGCAGGCCTGTCAAAGTAGAAGTAGCTTGCCAAGCCGAAACCGTGCACAGCCATGTTGCCGTTTTGGCCTAAAAAGACCTCGTTTAAATAGGCTTCAATTATCTCAGATTTGCTATATCGAGCGTCGATGATCACTGCCATTATCGCTTCTTTCGCTTTTCTAACTAGCGACCGCTCTCGGGTTAAAAACATGTTCTTAACCAGCTGTTGCGTTAGCGTGCTGCCGCCTTGTACGGTTCTGCCGGCAGCGATATTCGCCACCAAGGCACGCACGATTGAAAGCGGGGCTACGCCGTGGTGATTATAAAAGTTACGGTCTTCTACCAACGTCAAGGCTTTGGGCAATAATTCGGGAATAGTATCGAGTGACACCAACATACGATCTTCACTAGAACCACTTGTCATGCGAGTTACCAGCCATGGCTCAAGCCTGATTGTGCCAAACGGTCGCTCTTCCGTTTTATCGTAAATTTCAGACACTCTCGCGCCTTCCCAAGTGACAATCAGGTGTCTTAAAGGCTCTGCTCCCTCTGGGAATTGAAACGCTCGGCGCTGAACAGTTAGCACTCTATTTTGATAGCTGTACTCACCACTATTGTTGGCAAATGCCACTTTTCGATAGCCCAGAAGGTTCAATTCATCAATGACCTCTGAGGGTGTTATTTCTTCACCCTTACTTAGGCTTAGCGGGCGCGCAAAGATTTGTGCCGGCACTTCCCACTTGTTGCCTGAAAAGCCCTTTTTGATTTGTGCATCGAGATAGAATGCGTATGCACCAAGTACCACAAGCGCAACTAATGAAAGTCGCCAGAATGCACCGAATACCCAACTCCCTTTGGTTTTCTGCTTTGTGTTTGAATTGCTTTTTCTTGCTGTCTTTTTTGCTGTTGAGCTGTTACTTGATTGTCTTTTTGCCACGAGGAAGCGCCATAAAAAGGTAAGCGCGTACCGCTTACCGTCCCTTAAATTTATGCAGTGAACATTACCACTGCGCCCTTGATGCAACAACAGCTAACCACCATCTAACCAACATCTAAATAACAGCAGCTGCACGAAACCCTGACCTACAATGGAATTTAGCTCGCACTTTGCAGTCACAATGCGATAGCATGCAAGCAAGTAACAAAGGAAATTTACTATGCGTTCAGCTTTTTCATCATCAATTTTTCGCCCGACAATGCCGTTTATAAACCGTCGCTCTGCATTCTCAGTAACACGGATAATTTCATCTATCTCGTTGGCCGTGTTGTTCACAAGTGTTTCTATTTCATCTGCCAGTGCGAACGAAAACTTCGCGTCTTGCACAGCGGCGCTTGAAAAGGAGGCGATTCAACAAGGCGTTAGCCAACAAACCATCGATGCCATTTTTCCTTCATTGGTACATCAAGACAACGTGATTAAGTACGACAGAAGTCAGCCCGAGTTCGTGCAGACCTTTCCGGGTTACTTCAGTAAACGAGTCACCGAGTGGCGTACAAATAAAGGCAAAGAAATGTACGCGAAGCACAAAACCTTACTGCACAAATTAAGTGACGAGTATGGCGTGCCGCCACATTACCTGCTGGCATTCTGGGGGTTAGAGACAAACTTTGGCAACTACAAAGGCAAGATGCCGGTACTCGATTCACTGGCCACATTAGCCTGCGATAAGCGCCGCAGCACGTATTTCACAAAAGAGTTTTTAGTCGCGGTTAAGCTGTTTGAGAGAGAAAAGCTAGAACGGGAAGAAATGGTAGGGTCTTGGGCAGGCGCCATGGGGCACACCCAGTTTATGCCCTCGGCATATACCCATTACGCTATAGATGGTGATGGCGACGGTCAAATTAACCTATGGGCCAGTGAAGAAGATGCACTGTCTTCTGCTGCTAACTTTCTTGCAAGCTTAGGATGGGACGCTGGTTTTCGATGGGGACGGGAAATTACGCTACCTGAGAACTTTGACTATCGACTTTCTGGCTACAAAAACCGCCAGTCTCTTAGCGAATGGAACGCACTTGGGGTAATGCGAGCAGACGGCAGCGAACTGGGCAATGCAGATACCTCTGCCTATGTCATAGTACCTGCCGGTCACGAAGGGCCTGCATTTATCGCCTATAAAAACTTTAGAGTGATCATGCGTTGGAACAATTCTGAGTTTTACGCCATCGCTGTCGGTGTTTTAGCTGATAAGATCACCGGAGCCTCAGGCATAAAAGCCACATTGCCAGACCTTCCTGCTTACAGCCGAAAGGACATCATTGCGCTTCAAAGCAAGCTCAATACGCTAGGCTTCGATGTGGGTAAGCCCGACGGAATTATAGGGCCCGCCACCCGCGAAGGTATTCGCAATTATCAAATAGCGAATAGTATGATTGCTGATGGATTTCCAGGGCTAGACGTAATGAGCGCTCTTGATGTTACGCTAGATAAACACTCTTGATACTAGTCCGCATAGATAACAAATTAGACAGCCATCGGTACTATTTTGAGATAACCCGTATTTTGAAATAACCAGTATTTCGGGTTAACCCGTATTTTGAATGTACCATGGCTGCTCAATTCTATTTATGATGCGTGTCATCTCAGCCTCACCTCAACACGATAGGCTCGATTGTCAGTAATTACTGAGGCGCAGCTAAGTTAATGTCTTCAGGCGGGTTTTCTTTAAGCGCATTAAGCGCTGGGTACCATTGGGCAAACTCGTCCATATTTAGTACATCCGTCAGCGCCTCATCAAAATCTTCGCACGCCAAGCGGCGGGCGAGATAAAACACTTGAGATGCTATAAGTCCTTCTGCTTCTTTTGACTCTTCTGAATCGTCTGGCTCTTGCGACTGCTCTACCCCCTTACGAGGGCGCAAAGTACTCGCCGCCTCACATGACGCCGAAAGAATATCTTCCACCAATCGCTCCTCTATGCCCCATACGGTAAGAAGGTAGTAGGTGATAAGTGCACTAATGGGCTTCGTTGATGACTGCAGCCCAACGTCATTTGCCGTTTCAGGCGCATCCACCAAATACAGTTCGCCAATAGAAGCAAGCAAACTCAACGAAAATGAATACTCTGCCTGCTCTCGCGAAAAGCCTCGCAACTGCATCAGGCGAGTTGCAATATAGGCAGACGAAAGTGCGCGCACCACCACATCTCGGTGCATTTTGCTGTCAATGCTATAGGTTTGACTCAAGCTAGAGGCAATCGCTATAGATGCAATAGTATTCAGACCCAGTCGCTTCACTGCCTTGTCTACAGAGGAGACTTGCCCGCGAAAACCAAGAAAAGGAGAGTTTGCGGCTTGAAGTACATTTGCCACCAGCGTTGGATCTTTTCCTACTACCCTGGCCACTTCATCAAGTTCGGCGTCCTCACACTTAAGAAGCTTGTCTAGCTTTTGATAGGTTTCATTAAGTACGGGCAACCCTTTTAACCTTCCAAGGGACTGCCTTACTGAATGTGTTAAGGGAAGTGCTTTTATGCGCATCACTCGATTGAGTACGTCGCTAATATCGCCGTGCTCAAAGGGCTTCGAAATGAAAATATGCACGTTTGAGGCGACTATCTCCTTCATATCAATCCGTGTATCACCGGTAATTAATAATCGAATCGCCTCTGGGTTGTGAGTTCTGCACTCAAGCAAAACGTCGTCACCTCGTGTTCCTGGCATAAGTCTGTCGCACATGACGAGGTCTGGTTTTATTTCACCCTGCTGTAGTTTATCAAGGGCTTCATTTGGGGAATCAAAGAGGTGGACTGACCATGAGGGCGCTAATCGCCTCAGCGCTCTTTTCAACGATTTAAGGATCAGCTCTTCATCATCAACAATGACAACCTGATTACTCGGCATCCTATCTCCTCAGAATAAATAAGGCTGTTGTGCCAGCACTTTCAACAGGGGCTCTTCTGCGAGCGGCTTACTATAATGATAGCCCTGCAATTCTTCACACCCCATATCCCGTAAACACAACGCGTGCTGAGATACTTCTATACCTTCGGCAACCACTTTCATGCCAATTGACTGGGCCATTGATACTAAATTTTTCACCACGTTGTAGCACTTTTCTTCGCTATCAACACCGGCAATTAAACTACGATCTATCTTAACTACTTGAGCCGGCAAATTAAGGAGATAGTTGATAGCCGTATGTCCTGTTCCAAAATCGTCAATGGCAACATCAATACCTAACTCTTTTAATCGCCTAAGCTGCTTACAGCACCCGTCGAAGTCTTCAATAGCAGCCGACTCTGTTATTTCCACACACAAATTTTCAGGAACTAGGTTTCCCTCGGCTATCAAAGCCTTTACAACGTCGACAAACTTGTCATCGTGTAACTGCTTTGGCGATACATTAAAAGCAAGCTTAAAACCGTCTAGCAAGGTAAATGCTTGCCATCGCATTTGAAAACGTGCCGTTTCTCTTAATACCCACTCACCGATCCCTTGAATAAACTCTCCCTCTTCGGCGACTGGAATAAAAATCGCTGGCGATACAGAGCCGTAATCCTCACTCGTCCATCGCAGTAAACTTTCTAACCCGACAATTCTTCCCGTTTTTGCGCATACTTTCGGCTGGTAAACTAAACTAAATTCATCTTCAAAAATGGCAGACTTTAGTCGTTCTAGTAGCTCGTTTTTTTGACTGGAGTGAGCCTGTGAACCGTTAGCAGTAGACGAGGTTATTACAGAAAAACCCCCTGACTCATTGGGGTGCTGCTTTTGCAGTTGATTGTTCATCATCACACTAAGAAGGTGATTTTTATGCCGCTTTTCAACACCAATACTCACTTCATTGAGCAGACGTTTATTGTCCCACGGCTTGCGCAAGAAGCGCTCTGCCACATCATCATTCATGCACTCTATAACGTCATCAATGTCGGCATCACCGCTTAGTATAAAATGACAGGCAAAAGGTTGATGGGGGCGAGACTTACGTAAAAAAGCGACACCGTTCATCTCTGGCATACGGTAGTCAGCAATAATGACATCGAAAGATTGAGTCTTAACCATAGCTAAGGCATCTTTCGGGCAAGAGGACGTAACGACCTGGTAACCCGCATACGTTAGTACGCGACTTAATGCGCGAAGCACGCAGGTTTCATCGTCTACGAGCAAAATCTTTGAATGCAGCTCAGGCTTCATTGTCTACTCATCGCCTTACTGTTGCCCCTTAACAATGCTAACTAACTAAAAAAGTGTTATTCACACAGCGTGGATAGCACTTAGGCTATTCACATTGACTCAACACGCTTTCCATACGCGTTACGTATAAAATGCCATGCATCGCAAAAAACACGCTATATTTATTCCATTGCTTATCTTATCACCTAAAAAAGCAAGTACGCCATAAATTAATATAGTACATTTATGACACTTGCGACACAAAACGAAAAAATATGCTCTGAAAAGTTATTTCAAGGAATGAATATTCAAGTAACAACGTGAAAACGAACAGATAATAATCAGCTCAAAGGTTCACACTGAGTACTTAGGGTGAATGCTAACCTGAAAAGGTATGCAATAACATACAACTTTCGTCGGTGACAGTTTCGTCGGTGAAAGCATTGTGCAAAGAACAACACGACCTCTCTATAAATGCTTTTTAGTTTTCGTTGTCGGCTTTGATACAGCGGGGTTGTCTGGCCAAAAATGTTTAGGGTAGCGTCCCTTCATCTCTTTTTGAATTTCCTTATAACTTCCCTCCCAAAATGTACCGAGATCACTGGTGGTTTGAAGCGGCCGTCCGGCAGGAGAAAGTAATTCACACACCACTGTTATGCGGCCATTGCCAATAACAATAGGAGCAGACTGAGAATACATTTCCGTTAACTTAACGGACAGCACTACATCGCCGCTCTCTCGATAGTCTAAAGCAGCTTCTCGCCCGGTGGGAATGCGCACCGTCATAGGCAAGAGCGTTGAAAGCGCATCTTGCTGGGGCCAGGTTAGTCCATTGTTGAGCGCCGTTTTCCAAGGCAGTTTATGCAACATTTTTAACGATGAACATCGCGCTAAATGACCGGTAAGCCCCTCTTTGGCTTGGTGCACAACATCATTTAACGATTTAGGCCATGGTGCGTCTTCACCAAAGGACTGGGGCTGAGGTAACTCGTACTGTGCAGCTAATTTAACTCGACGCCACCACTGCCAGTCAGCTTCAGACAATGGCCATTCTTTAAGCGCAAGGGATTCAAGATAGCCTAACCATGCATCAACAGTAGCCTGCTCCCAATATGCACTATCTTTTGAGCGCGTATCTTTAGAGACCGGCGTAGTGTCTAAATCAATATCATAAAACCCGGTTATGGTTCGCGCTTCCATGAGACCGCTGACACGATTAAGTCTGATGCGCTGCTGCTGATTGAACGCATGTGGAAATATGCCTCGTAGCAGCGACTCTGAAATAGGCTGAGCCTGACGAATTTTTACTGTATTTTCAATATGCTGCCCATGTAGCACAGCCAACCACTGAGGCGCGGCTTTTGATGACAAACCGCTAACTTGCGCCCCCTTTCCACTTGCTAGCTTATAGTCTTGAATAATATGGCCAGACCCATCAGCTTTTCTTGTACTTTGGTGCGATGCAGATTTCGCTTCTCGTAAAAATGCCACCTGCAGTGGATAAGCAATCGCTATACACAAACCAATAGCGTCATCATCTAGTGCCGAGATGGATAAACTATTGCTTTCTATGCCAGCAAAACGCGCGTAACGCGTTGCCTGCGATGTTATTTGTGTTCGTTCTGCTGCACTCAATGTCCGAAGCAGTTCGCTCACCAGCGGCGTATTTTGCCCGCTAACTCCGCTCTCACTTAATGCCACCACAAAAGGTGCGGCTGCCTGCATTGCTTCTTTTGAGACACCTTTTAGTGAGCCTGCTGCTGAATTTTTAAACAATCCCTGCATGGATTTATCAAGAGACGGATTTGTGTTCTGACAAACCAAAAGGAGATTGGCAAGGTGTGGCTGGCAAGGCAATTCTGCGACCTTTTTTCCGTAAGCTGTAATCGACAGATTCTCGTCAATACAGTGAATGCGCTGCAGTTTTTTCTGAGCAATAGCTTCTTGAGTGGCAGTTGGCGGGGTAAGCAACGCTAACTCATTCGGCTTACTTCCCCATGCGTAGGTGTCGAGCAAAAAACTACTAATATCCTCTCTTTCAATTTGCGCAGCACTATGATGCGAAAGGCGCTCAAAACTTTCTCGGCTACACAGGCGATAACACACTCCCTCACTGACTCTCCCCGCTCGTCCTGCTCTCTGTGTGGCTGAGGCTTGGGAAATTCTCTGCATTGTAATTTGTGTCATATCACTTGCAGGGTGGTACTGTGCACGATTTTCCCAAAGGCTATCTACAACCACTTTAACCCCTTCAATGGTTAAACTGGTTTCAGCAATATTGGTCGCCAAAATAACTTTTTTTCGGCCCTCACTATCTGCCACTAACGCTTGCTGCTGCGCACTTTTACCCAACGCGCCATATAATGGGTATATCGCTATATCTTGACTTTGACTGAACGAATTAAGCTCTCGCTCAACGGCATTTATCGTTGCGCGACTTGGCAAAAATACCAGTACATCACCGTCGTGACGTGCAACGGCATTTTTAACCACCTGCGTGCTATTCACCACGATGTCTTTTGCAAAGGTGTCTTTGTAATAGAAAACCTCAACGGGGTAGGCCCGCCCCTGAGTATTAAGGTGACTGATAGGCAGTGCACTGTGCTTCTCAAGTAAGCGACTAAGGGGCTCTAAGGCAAGAGTGGCCGACATGACAAGAATGCGTAAGTCATCGCGAAGCCCCGCTTGCACTTCTAGCGCCAGTGCCAAGCCGAAGTCGCTGTGAATACTGCGCTCGTGAAACTCATCGAAGACAATTGCGCTGACGCCTGTTAACTCAGGATCGTTTTGAATTATTCGTGTCAGTATGCCCTCAGTAATTAATTCAATACGAGTTTGCGTACTAACCTTGCTTTCACCCCGTATTCTATAGCCTATGGTTTGCCCCACCGACTCACCAAGTTGCTTGGCTAAATAGTCTGCTAAATTCCTTACCACCACTCTTCTTGGCTGCATCAATAATATTTTGCCATCAAGAGCTGCATTTAACAGTGACAGAGGCAGTACCGTGGATTTACCTGCACCAGGGGGCGCACCAATCACGACATTATTGGTAGCAATCTCTTTGGCTAGCCCGTCGACTAGAGAAAATGCGGGTAAATGGGATAAGTTATCTAACATAAGGACGTTCAATCATGGTAATGACCTAGGGTGATAAATGAGAGCAATTCGTTGAGCGCATATTACAGCATTCATCACTATCTGCTAGCGTCGTATACTGTCTCTAATACTGATCTGGATTTATCCTAATTGCATAGCGATTAGGACATGTTGAATATAAAAGCTCAAAGGATAAAGAATGCGTTGTTTTATAGGTTTAGATTTAAGTGCGTCAGAAAAGCTCGCTTTAGATAGCTGGCGGCAGCAGGCGATGCCCGAAGTATTGCCCCGGCACATGACAAAAAGCATGGTAAGAAGCAACGACGCAGGCTCTGATACCGATATACGCAATAAAAATAAAGGCAAGACACGGAGTAAAAAAACAAAAAACGCCAGGAACAATAGCATTAACAATAATGAGCCGGGGGTACCTTACGCTGTTCCCGCAGCCAATTATCATATGACACTTTGCTTTTTGGGCGATATCGATCATCGCCAACATGAAGCCCTTATGGCTGAGTTAGATGCGCTTACCGCTGAACCCTTTACGCTTACACTCGATGAGACGGGTATATGGAACGGCCCTAAAATATTATTTAGCGCCCCAAGTTCGCCTCCCAATGAGCTTATGAACTTAGCAAAGCTGACACGAAAGAGTGCAAGAAACGCCGGTATTGAAGTAGAGGGAAAAGAGTATAAGCCGCACATCACGATGGTGAGAAAAGCAACATCTACATTGCCTCTGCCACTTTTTGCTTCAAGTATTGATGTGCAGGCCAGCGCGTTTCATTTGTTCGAGTCTGTATCTACGCCTCAAGGTGTGGCCTACCCCATACGTGACTCTTGGTCACTCGAGCACAATATTTCAATTAGAGAAAAACTGAGAAGGGGCATTACAGATTGACGCCATAGAGCTAGCTTGGCGATGTCTGCACATCGTGTAGTGTAAAGAGACAGCGCTAAGCCCTTTACATCCCTACCATTGACAGGTAAAAAGGTGTGACGTTTTTCGAACCTGCCTATATTCATGCAACAAACTTATAAATTAGTTATTGATTGCCCAGACCAAGTTGGTCTGGTCGCAAATGTGTCTCAGTTTTTAGCCGACCACAATGCCACTATTGTGGAAGCAAGCCATCATACCGACCTGCAAACCGGTCACTTTTTTATGCGCCACGAAATAGGCGCGAGCTCTTTAACGCTGAATGCAGAAAGCTTCGTTGAAGAATTTACGCCCTTAGCAAATGAATACCAGATGAATTGGAAGTTTACCGATTCATCGAAAAAGCAGCGAGTAGCGCTACTAGGCAGTTTAGAATCTCACTGTTTAGTTGATTTACTGCACCGCTGGCATACGGGTGAACTGCATTGTGACATTCCGGTTATTATTGGTAATCACCCGCAGATGAAACAATTTGCCGACTGGTACAAAGTTCCTTTTCATTGGGTTGATTTTAAAGCGCTTGGCAAAGAGGCTGCGTTTGCTCAAATATCCACGCTGCTTAACGAATACGCCATCGACTTGACTGTGCTTGCGCGCTTTATGCAAATTCTGCCAGATAGCCTGTGTCAGCAGTTACAAGGCAAGGCGATAAATATTCACCATAGCTTTTTGCCTAGCTTTGCTGGGGCAAAACCCTATCAGCAGGCCTACGATCGCGGCGTAAAGCTGATTGGTGCCACCTGCCACTATGTGACGAAAGACCTTGATGAAGGTCCTATTATTGAGCAAAGCGTGAAACGCATCAGTCACAGCGACAGCGCTAATGACATGGTACGCAAAGGAAAGGACTGCGAAGTAACCGCATTAGCCCACGGGGTTCGATACCACCTTGAAGACAGGGTTATTATTCACCGCAATAAAACGGTGGTTTTTGCTTAAGCCAATGTAGTTCAGAAACATTTGCGTGAAAGGCGTTCGCTTAATCTCTAGCACTGGGAATAAGCACTGCCAATTAGCAGCGCCAATAAACAGCGCCGACAAAGAATCACTCGTAGAAAGGGCTTTTAAATAAGCCCTTTTTTATACCGGGCTTACGCGCATGGCCCGTCTAAGCTTCATGTAATACCACAGGTTCGATACTGCAAAAAGTGCTTCTGTGATTGCGAGTCCCCATGTTTGGGTGACAATGCCGTACAAGGTGAAGTTAATAGACCCCACTATCATACATATTCTCAAACCTGCTTCTTTACAATGTAATTCACCAAACCGGTATGCCATAAACGTAAACACGGGCATGGTTTCAATAAAGGACGTTTTACCCGTTAGGTTATTTACGGTAAGCACGAGGCACATCATGCCTATCAATGTGACGTAAGTAGCAATGGGAGACAGTAGTTTTTGCTTAATCAATCGGTAACTGGTGCTCAGTCCAGCCACCGTAATAACTATTGCACCACCCCACGCCTGTTCAAATACCAATAAAGAGCCAATGGCTAGGCATAATCCTAGGTTCAATAGGAGCAATTTACGCTCGGTGTTAGACCAGAAAGACCCCAGTGCGAAAGCCACTGGAAAGGCATGCAGTAAAAATTCAAACATCGCGCTTCACTTAAAAAACAGGGGGTAAAAAGGCGCTATGAAACATAGCGATATGGAACGAGCGAAGTGTAATTTTTAAGGTTAAAAATGCAATCAAAATTTAATCAATTTCGATGAATTGCATACGACTTAGACGCGTTGGTAAATACGCCCTCCACTGGCAAGGATAAATCACAACAGTGAAGGTCTGTTAACCTACTATTACGGTAAAGAGCATTTAACTTATATTTACATTGCCTTAGTATGTGACTACGTCAAAATACCTCGCCAATAAAGAGGTATAAAATCATAACAAAAGACAGGAAAGCTCATGAGAAACTTTAAGTCGTCACTCACCGCAATGGCTGTTGTCGTTGCGCTAAGTGCATGCTCAGAACAAAAAGTTGCTGAAACCTCGGTTGCACCAGTACCTGAAACAGCAGGAATGGATTCATCGAATACCGCACAATTCGACAACGTATTGCTGCAAGAATTTCAAGGCCCCTACGGCGGCGTACCGGCCTTCGACAAGATGTCACTAGAAGATTTAAAACCAGCCCTTGAAAAAGCGATGGCATTAAACTTAGAAGAAATCGAAGCGATTGCCAATAATGACGCACCGCCAACATTCGACAATGTTATTGTGGAAATGGAACGTGCTGGCGCAGAGCTAGGCCGCGTATTTACCTACTACGGCATTTGGAGCGCGAACAAATCAAGCCCAGAATTCCGTGAGATTCAGGCCGAGATGTCTCCAATATTGTCGTCATTTTTTACCCAAATCACGCAGAACGAAAAACTATTCGCTCGCGTAAAAGCGGTTTACGAATCTGACGAGTTATCATCGCTTACTGCTGAAGAACAGCGCATTGCGTGGATGACTTACAACAGCTTTGCACGCAACGGTGCAACGCTAGATAGCGAAAGTAAAAAACGTTATGCAGAAATAAACAAAGAACTAGCGACACTGCACACCAAATTCTCTAGCAACGTACTTGCTGATGAAGAAAATTATGTGACTTACATCACAGAAGAGCAGCTAGATGGCCTGCCAGCATCATTTGTGAAAGCAGCAAAAGCCGCTGCCTCGTCTCGAGGCGAAGAAGGTAAGTACGCCATTACTAATAGCCGCTCTTCTATGGATCCGTTCCTCACCTATTCTACAAACCGCAAGCTACGCGAGCAGGTATGGCGTACCTATTATAACCGCGGTGATAACGCAGATGATTTCGATAACAATAAAATCATCAAGCGAATATTAACGCTGCGTGACGAACGCGTTGAACTGCTTGGGTATGAAAACTATGCCCAGTGGCGTTTAGAAGATCGCATGGCGAAAAACCCAGAAAATGCCATGGAGCTCATGATGAAAGTATGGCCCGCTGCTATTGCTCGGGTTGAAGAAGAAGTTGCCGACATGCAGGCAGTTGCAGAAGCTGAAGGCGCAAATATTACCATCAAGCCTTGGGACTACCGTTTTTATGCAGAAAAAGTGCGCAAAGATAAGTACGACTTAGATTCAAACGAAGTGAAGCAGTACCTACAGCTTGATAAGCTTCGCGAAGCAATGTTTTACGTCGCCGGTCGTTTATTTAACTTTAACTTCACTCCGGTAGAAGAAGGGAAAGTTCCCGTTTTCCACGAAGATGTCAAAGTTTGGGAAGTCACAGATAAAGACAGTGGTGAGCATATCGGTCTTTGGTACCTTGACCCATTCTCTCGCAAAGGTAAGCGCTCAGGTGCGTGGGCAACTACATATCGCTCGTATACCACGTTTGACGGTAAGAAGACGGTATTATCTTCAAACAACTCAAACTTTGTAAAGGGTGCTGAGGGCGAAGCGACGCTAATCTCTTGGGATGATGCAGAAACATATTTCCACGAGTTTGGTCATGCCCTTCACTTCTTATCAGCTGACGTTAAGTATCCGTCTTCGCACTCTGGTGTTCGCGATTACACCGAGTTCCAATCTCAGCTACTCGAGCGCTGGTTAACTACCGATGAGGTGATTAACCAGTTCTTAGTGCACCACGAAACAGGTGAGCCAATTCCAGCGTCGCTTGTTGAGAAGATTAAAAAGGCTTCAACGTTCAATGAAGGCTTTAAGACGACAGAGTATATGGCGTCAGCAATCATGGACTTGAAATACCACACCACCAACCCTGAAGATATCGACCCAGATGCGTTTGAGCGTGAAGAGCTAACTAAGCTCGATATGCCTGAAGAGATTGTTATGCGCCACCGTTCTCCGCACTTTGGTCATGTATTCTCAGGTGAAGGTTACGCTGCTGCATACTACGGTTATATGTGGGCAGAAGTACTGACTGCCGATGCAGCCGAAGCCTTTATGGAAGCCCCTGGCGGTTTTTACGATAAGGAAGTTGGCGATCGCTTGGTGAAATACCTATTTTCTGTTCGCAATGCAATGGACCCAGCAGAAGCGTATCGCAAATTCCGTGGACGTGATGCAGAAGTAGATGCACTAATGCGCGATAGAGGATTCCCAATTCCGAAATCAAACGACGAGTAAACACCCTGTTTATATCAGTCACTTTTTAGTAACAAGGCCGCCATAAATTGGCGGCTTTTTTCATTGACCCTTCAGTCAGTTATGCCGCACAATCTCAATCGTACTTCTGTTTATCAATACTATTAACTTTGACACACATTGGCCGATACACTTTATTCTGGCGCTACGTATTTTAAGACTATGCATTTTAAGACTATGCATTTCGGCATTATGACGTGTTGGCCTAAAACTAGGTGTTAAGTGCTAGATGCTAGGTATAAGTATTGGATATTCAGCACCTTCAAACTCTGTGTAATAAAAATATCTGTAAAATAAAAAGAATAATGACACAGAGTATAATCAGCCAAATAGCGCTGTATTAATTCGGACGTTGCGGTGCTTGCTGTATGGCTCGCCGTGCCCCGTTCCTATTTGCAGCATTAACTTACGTGTATCAGCATTAACTTACGTGGTCGAAAGCTATGACTTTCAGTATTAAGCAAAAACTCATTATTTCACTTATTGTTGCTGTACTAGCGGCATCTATTTTAGTTGGGTCTATTAGTCAGTGGATTGCTCGTGACCTCGTTAAAGAAAACATGGAAACTCTGCAACTTCCCGCCCTGTTAAAGCAAATTGGAAACCGCGTGGATAGCGAAGCAAACGTAATGCTTTCCGTTGCCCACAGCATTGCCTCGAACCCGGATATTTTAGCGTGGTCGGCCAGCGGTGCAGATAAAGCGGGCGAACGCAGATTGCTTAACTATCTCAACGACATTGTGGGTTTTAACGATCTTACCGTTGCTTCTTTTGTTGATAGAAATACCTACAAGTATTGGAATCAAGATGGTTTCTTACGCACCTTAAAAAATGACGAGTTCGACGGGTGGTTCTTCGCCTATAAGGACAGCGGTGAGCCAATTTCACTTAGTTTGTACAATGAACCAGGCCAAGGATATCGACTGTTTGCAAATTATCAGCAAATTAACGGCAGTGGCATGTCAGGTGTTGCAAAATCCGTTGATGAGCTGCTTACCATCATCAATGCCGTTAAAATTGCGCAAACTGGCTTTGTCTATCTTGTTGACGGGTCGGGAACGATTATCGCTCATCCTGATACAAAACTGTTAGGTAAAGCTAAATTAGCCTCTGTCAGTGACAATCAGACTGCATCAGCTTTGCTAACTAAACAAGACTTCGCCATGGCTACCAGCGAACAAGGAAATGGCAAAATGCTGTATGCAAGCACTTATGTAAAAAAGGCTGGTTGGTACGTTGTCGCTCAGGTTCCTGAAAGCGAACTATATGCATCTTTGAATGCAGGAAGCCAGCAAATCATTATTTGGTCATTGATCATCGCTGGCGGCTTCGCGCTTATCGGTATTTGGCTTGCAGGCACATTAACTAAGCCACTTGAGTCACTTGCAGATATTTTCCAACAGTTAGGAAAAGGTGAAGGCGACCTTCGTGCACGTATACCGGTTCCAGAGCAAAAAGAAATTGCCCGCCTCGTTGAAGGTTTCAATCAGTTCATCGACCATTTACACGCCACCATTTCTAAGGTGGCAAAAACCAGTGAAGAATTGAAATTATCTGCGGCTGACGTAACCCGCCAGTCACAACAAACCGAGTACTCAACAAAGAGTCAGCGTGACCAAACGTTGCAAGCCGCTGCTGCATTAACTGAAATGGGCAGTACAGTGAGTGAAGTAGCTCAATCGGCAACGCACGCGGCGCAAAACGCTAATCAAGCAAATACAAACTCAGAACAAGGTCGACAAGTTACGCAAAAGGCCGTAGTTGCTATTCAAGACTTAAGCGGGCAGATACAAACGGTATCTGGAGTAATTCAGTCTCTCGATGAGCACACCAGCGCTATCGGTGGCATTCTTGATACTATTCGAGGTATTTCAGAACAAACCAACCTACTTGCGTTAAATGCGGCTATTGAAGCAGCTCGGGCTGGCGATCATGGTCGCGGATTTTCAGTTGTAGCAGATGAAGTGCGAACGTTGGCTCAGCGAGCAGCCCAGGCCACCGATGAAATTCAGGTGAAAATTGATAAATTTCAGCAAGACTCTAAGTCTGCGGTAGAGCAAATGGAAACGAGCCGCACAAAAACCGATGACGTGGTGACAGCCACTAACGAGATTGACGCCTTGCTTCAAAAGATTACTCACGAAATTTCAACCATCAATGACGTGAATACCCAAGTAGCCACAGCCACTGAGCAGCAAGCTGTTGTGGTAGAGGATATCAGCCGCAATATCAACGACATTAGTGCTTCTAGTGAAGAAACCTTAAACGCAACTCACGTTTTAGTGAGTGTGAGCGACAGGCTAGATGAACTTGCTAAGGCGTTATCAATTGAAGTTAATAGGTTTAAGATTTAAACCTGCATAGCGCATTTGGTGTAACACATTTGATTAAAAGAACGCATTTGGTTTAACTCGTGCACTTGGTTTAATTGACGCTTGGTATAACTAGCGTACTGGTTACGACCAGTGCGCTACTTCGCCGGGTCTCTAAAGACGTACCACCCGCTATTGAACAGATGCTTTCGTAAGAGATGCCGCACGAGTCTCGGTTTTTTCTTCGGTAAACCAATAGTTACCGCCTTTATCCACACACACTCCCTCAACCTGCTTATAACCCTCTAACGGCCAAATAGAGGTTAATGTGAAGTCTTGCGACACTTCAGCGATGAAGGCTTCGAAATTACCAAAAGGGTCTGATTTGTAACCTACGATCACGTATTGATGCTTACCCGAATCATAGTCCACTCCTGTGACGACTCCTGGCAAACCAGATATGGCAGCGAATGGCGTGAGCACTTGCAGACTTTCGCCTTCATTTATTCGATAAACATGAGTAATACCCGAGCTCCAACTCTTGGAGAAAAGCAGTAATTCGTTGCCTTTTTTCACCATGGCTTCGGCGTCGAAATCATGGGCGTAGGGTATGTTGCTATTCACATTATTAGCAGCGTATTTGATAGACAGCGTTTCGATGTCTTTCACATTTTGCTGATTCACTTTATACACTGCAACCTGCTCTCTCTGCCCTTTGTTGTTGCCAATATCGGCGACATAGAAGTAATTACTGTCTGCACTCACTGCTTCCCAGTCATTGTTAATAATGGGCAGAGTAATTGTTTGTTTCAGTTTGCCGCTATAACTTACTTTAAATACAGCGGGCGCATTCCCTGAGTCGTTGATTGACAGCACATGGTCATTTGCGCAAAAAAGCCCTGATGTTTCTGACAGCATTGGAGGTAATGTTATCGTCTCTTCTATATGTAGGCCCTTTGATGAGGAAGGGATCGGGGCCATGCAACCGCTCACTGCGCAGAGTATTGATACTGCGTAAGCCAAACGCAATGAAGGTATGAAAGAATATGTCACAGACTATCTCAATGGGACTGTTCACAAGGAGTGAAAAGAATAGCAAATAATCAGGGGCGTGTTGACCTTTACCGTGTATTATTGAAGCCGTGCATTGAAGAGAGCGCAGAGAGTGCACGGCAAAGTGCATACAAGAATAACGTGTTAGCTAGACCGTCTTTGGTCTAAACACTATGAATACCCGTATGTGTATTAACGAAAATTAATAAAATAGTAGCGGCGCGTGATGTTTAGCTACGGAGCTACACCGATGTTAATAAGGAAATAATCGTGTCTGATCCCTTACTCTCTCTTGTTGCGGTAGGTTTACTCTCTATCGGCTGTCAATACTTGGCATACCGGGTTCGACTTCCCGCTATACTGCCCCTTCTTATTGTTGGTATTGTGGTAGGTCCAGTGTTTGGCATACTCGATGCCGATGCGTTATTTGGCGATTTACTCTTTCCGGTGGTTTCACTTTCCGTTGCTATCATTTTGTTTGAAGGCTCGCTTACGCTGAAGTTTAAAGACATTGCTGGGCATGGCAACATGGTACGCAACCTATGTACCGTAGGTGTTTTAATAACAGGGCTTATCTCTGCTGCAGCCGCGCACTATTGTTTGGATCTTACCTGGCAACTGTCCTGTCTGTTCGGCGCTATCGTGACGGTGACCGGCCCCACTGTGATAGTGCCTATGCTTAGAACGGTGCGCCCCCATACTAACCTAGCTAATATACTCAGATGGGAAGGGATTATTATCGATCCTATTGGGGCATTACTGGCAGTGTTAGTGTTTGAGTTTATTGTGGCATCGCAAGAAACCGCCATTACTCAAACCTTTATCGCCTTTGGCAAGACCATAGGCATTGGCTCTTTTCTTGGGCTTGCCTCAGGCTATTTCCTTGGCATGTGTGTACGCAAAGACTGGATCCCCCACTATCTCCTCAATACCGCAGTGCTAACCATTATTTTGGGTGTGTTTGCCGCGTCTAACTATGTCGCTTACGAATCAGGGCTATTGGCGGTCACTATTACTGGCATGGTGATGGCCAACATGAAAGATGTGGATGTAGAGGATATTTTAGAGTTTAAAGAAACACTCAGCGTGCTGCTTATCTCAGGCCTCTTTATTTTACTGGCCACACGATTAAACCTAGATTCAGTGGTTGCCGTTGGCTGGGGTACGCTAGTGGTGCTTGCCATAATTATGTTTATTGCACGCCCAATATCTGTGTTGGTCTCAAGTATTGGTACAGGCTTGAAGCTTAACGAGATTGCGCTTCTCAGCTGGATAGCACCACGTGGAATTGTTGCCGCAGCAGTATCTGCACTTTTCTCGTTAAAGTTAGAGGAGATTGGTTACGAGGGCGCAGGCATTATAGTGCCTATTGTGTTTATGGTTATCATTGCAACCGTTGTTGTGCAAAGCATTACTGCTCGCTCTGTCGCTACGCTACTTAAGGTTCGTGCGCCAGCACCTACTGGCTACCTGTTCTTCGGAGGCAGTAAGTTCAATCGTATGTTGGCAACAGAAATGTTAAACCAGAAGCTTGAGGTCGTTGTGACCGACACCAACTGGGATGCGATTAGAGAAGCTAGAATGATGGACATTCCAGTTTATTTTGGTAACCCCATGTCAGACCACGCGGCTCGCCATTTGGAATTATCCACTATTGGCACTGTGCTTATTATGTCTCCCTATAAGCAGTTGAATCCACCTATCGCCTATCACTTCGAGAATACGCTGGGCAAAGACAAGGTATGGGCGCTAACCAATAATGAGCAATCTACACGTCCTAGTCATCAAGTGAGCAACCAATACGCGAAAAAGCTGATGTTGTTCGATGAGGGTGTGACTTATGGTTATCTGGCCTCTGCGGTTGCAAAAGGGTCTACGATAAAAACCACACCACTTTCAGAAGAATTTGATTATGAGCAATACATTCATAAGTATGGGGATAGAGCCACACCGCTTATTGCCATTGATAGTGATGGAAAAAGCTTTACCTTTATTAACGGGAACAGTATTGAGCCTAAGGCGGGATGGCGCTTAATTAGCTTGGTAGAGCCTGAGCCGGAACCTGTATCACTAGATGGCTCTGAGTAGAAAGTAAGAAAACCTCCTGCCATCGGCAGGAGGCCTCTCCCTGGAAAACGCGTAACGCAGTGTACGTTTAGAACGAACTTTATTGTTTGAATTTTACTGCTGTTACATCGTCGACGTAATTGTTTGCAAAAGCTAAACCAGATTTTCAAAATCCTTTAGTTACAATAAGTTAGGCCAATTCCGAGTAAAATCAACACGGTCACCGTTAACACCGCGTTTCAACATGGTGCACCCAGCGCACTGTACTGGGGTTCACATACTAACCAAAAGTCTAAGATGAACATGTGAATCACTGACATCACCTATTCTGATGCGCTTCCCTTTTTTTGCTTTGTCTTGGCTGAGCCTACTTTAGATACATGTCTTTCTCGGTAAGGCGGGTTTTAAATATCTCACCTCTTATCGCTACTTAACAATATCACTCCCAATATTAAATAGAATGGGCTAAACACGATAGGGTTTTATGCAGTGCACCACTGTTTTCACTTAGTACCAGACTGCCTGCGTTTCCTGCTTTTTGTCGAGTCTCTTGTGACGAAAGCCATGTGCCGCAGGTTTGTGCAACCTCTTGTGCATTACTTACAATCTTCAGTGCACCGCGGTCAATTAAGTGTTGGCAGATGACCGGATTATTGTACGTGTTAGGCCCCATTAGAATAGGCAGTGAAAAAGCAGCAGGTTCGAGTGCGTTGTGTCCGCCTCTATCTGCTATAGAGCCCCCAACAAAGGCGATAGTGCCAACCGAATAGGCGTGATTCAAGCGACCCATTTCATCAAGCAAAATTACCGGTTTGTTTATGTCAAAGGTGTTCGCTAAGGAGCTTCTTGTAAACGCTATATCATGTGATTCAAGTAATTCAGCAACTGTATCGAAACGTTCCGGATGGCGAGGCACGATAATGAGCACAAGAGTCGGGTGAGTTTTCCACAGACGTTTTACCGCCTCTATCATCGCTTCTTCCTCAGGGGCATGAGTACTGCCAGCAACTAAAACTGGCCCGTTGTGATTTTCCAGCCCCATAAAACGAGCTGACGCTGTAGACACTGAAGCCGCTTGATCAAACTTTATATTATTGGTGAGGGTCAGTTTCTGCTCTGGTAGCCCTAAAGCCAAATAATTGCGGTAATCTCCTTCACCTTGAGCGCATACGTGGCTCACTTTATTGAGCATAGGTTGGAAAACCCTGCTTATCTTTTGATATCGACGTGCAGACCTATCCGTCATTCTTGCATTGATTACCACGACAGGAACCTTACGCTTCCAACACATATGAACCATGTTTGGCCATAGTTCCACTTCGGTGACCAGCACTGCTTTCGGCTGAATACGTTTAAGCATCATTGCCATACATAGTGAAACGTCAAATGGCAGGTAACAATGGTTGACCTTATCGCCAAAGATATCTCTTACTCTAGCCGAGCCTGTAGAGGTGGTTGTGGTAACTGTAATACTTGTATGGGGTTCATCAATCAGTAACTGCTTAATGACACAGGAAGCAGCAACCACCTCACCCACCGACACACAATGTATTAAATAACCATTATGACTAGGTGGCGTAGGTACAATCCCAAATCTCTCAAACTTTCCGTGTTGATACAGTAAGTGTTGGTCCCGTTTTCTACTGGCAAGTTTTGCTATTGCTAAGGGGATTAAAAGAAGGAGTAAAAATGAATACAACCAGCGGTAAAGTTCATCGACGAGTGTGGGCTTGCCACAGTCTCGCTTTTCAGCAGACATATATCTTCCTTAACACTCAGTAGAAAAATGTAAACAATTAGAAGGTAACAATAAGGGGTGTATGGGGCTAAGTATACTTATTTGCAGAATTTCTATCAGTGATAGAAAACAAAAAAGCCGCTCGAAAGCGGCTTTTTTAAGACTTTAAAAAAGTAAGCGATTATACGCCTGCTTTTTCAAGAACGTCTACAAGCATCCAAGTTTTGTTCTTAGATAGCGGGCGACATTCACTTATAGTTACTAAGTCGCCTTTGTTGCATACGTTACTTTCGTCGTGGGCGTGAAGCTTAGTAGAGCGCTTGATGAACTTCCCGTAGATAGGGTGTTTAACAAAACGTTCAACAACAACAGTAATGGTTTTATCCATCTTGTTGCTAACCACACGACCTTGCACTGTACGAATTTTTTGCTCAGTCATTACGCATCAGCCTTTTGAGTCAGAATGGTTTTAACACGCGCGATGTTACGACGTACTTTTCTCAACTGATCAGTTTTTTCAAGCTGACCTGTTGTGTGCTGCATGCGCAGGTTGAACTGTTCGCGTAGCAGGTTAATCAACTCTGCGTTCAGCTCTTCTACGCTTTTTTCTTTCAGTTCAGTCGCTTTCATTACATCACCGTCCGAGTTACAAAGGTTGTTTTAAATGGC
>CENT01071033.1_pt1 | contig 42530 bp, 35 predicted proteins | sample 530141 | NCBI WGS metagenome assembly CENT01 (sample SAMEA2591074, study PRJEB7988) | marine metagenome | isolation source: saline water (ENVO:00002010), including | reverse complement strand
CTACCCCGGCCAGTGCAATAAAACCAACGCCAACCGCAACAGAAAGGTGGTAATCCAGCGCATAGAGCAACCAGATCCCGCCGATCAGTGCCATGGGCAGAGTACCGAGTACCAGTACTACATCGCTGAGACGGCGAAAACTCATAAACAGTAAGATCACTATCACTGCCAGCGTCATTGGCACAACAAAGGTTAGCTTTTGCATGGCCCGTTCAAGGTACTCATACTGACCAGCCCACTGTAACGTGTAGCCAGTGGGAAGGTTAAGCGCTTTGTCCAGAACGCCTTTGGCCTGTTTAACGTAACTTTCAATATCAATACCGGATACATCAATAAACGCATAGCCTGTGAGTCGGGCATTTTCGCTCTTAAGGGCAGGCGGGCCTTCGGCAATGCGTATATGCGTGATATCTCCCAGCGTGATGCGCTCCCCGCCAGGTGTAAGTACAGGTAAGCCTGCCAGCGCTTCCGGACTGTTCCGGTATTGCTGGGGGGAACGTAAATTAACCGAATAGCGGGCAATATCCTCCACCGTTGTGGTAATGGTTTTACCGCCTACGGCCGTGCTGATGAGTTGCTGCACCTGGGCTATTGTCAGTCCATACCGGCTGATAGCAAGACGGTCGATATCAATATCAATATACCGGGCGCCGGCAACCCGCTCGGCGTAGACCGATTCGGTGCCCTCAAGGTCGCCCAGCAATTTTTCAATATCGGTGCCAATGGCTTCGATTTGCTTCACATCCGGGCCAGAGATTTTAATGCCCAGCGGCGTTTTAATACCGGTGGCCAGCATGTCAATGCGGGTTTGGATCGGCATCACCCAGGCGTTAGTCAGGCCGGGGAAAGCAACAATGCTATTGAGCTCATCGCGTAAATCCTGACTGGTCAGCCCCTCGCGCCACTGCGATTTGGGTTTAAGCTGAATAAAGGTTTCAATCATCGTCAGCGGTGCAGGGTCAGTAGCGGTCTCAGCCCGGCCGACTTTACCCAATACGGTTTTAACCTCCGGCAGGGTGCGGATCAGTTTGTCGGTTTGTTGCAGGATCTCCCTGGCCTCAGCAATGGATACGCCGGCATAGGTGGTGGGCATATACATCAGGTCGCCTTCGTCGAGCGGCGGCATAAATTCGCTGCCCAGCTTCGATAGCGGGTAGAAACCGGCAAGTGTGATCAGCATCGCCATTAATAAAGTCACTTTAGGGAAGCGCAGCACGACTCTCAATGCCGGCTTGTAGGCTGCCTGAGCAATGCGATTAACCGGGTTTCGTTCCTCTGGCGCAATGTTACCGCGGATCAGGTAACCCATAAGTACCGGGATCAGCGTAATGGCCAGGCCCGCCGCCGCGGCCATGGCAAACGTTTTGGTGTAAGCCAGGGGCGCAAACATTCGCCCTTCCTGAGCTTCCAGAATAAATACCGGCAAGAAGCTCACTGTGATAATCAGCAAACTGAAAAACAGTGCCGGGCCCACTTCGGTGGCGGCTTTACTCACCAACTCCCAGCGATTAGCGTCTGGCGGCGCCTTTTCCAGATGTTTGTGAAAATTTTCAATCATCACTATGGCGCCATCGGTCATTGCGCCAATGGCAATGGCAATACCGCCCAGCGACATAATGTTGGCATTGATACCCTGCCAGTGCATCAGCAAAAAAGCGCCCAGTATGCCCAGCGGCAGTGTCACCAGAGCCACCAGCGCGCTGCGTAAATGCAGTAAAAACAGGCCGCAGATAAGCGCCACTATCAGTAGTTCTTCAAGCAGTTTATCCCACAGGTTATCGATGGCACTGGCAATCAGGTTGGACCGGTCATAAACCGTGGTGATCTCTACGCCCTCGGGCAGGCCGGCCTGCAAGTCCTGCAGTTTTGCCTTAACCCCATCAATAGTTTGCTGAGCGTTTTCGTTATAGCGCATAACGATAATGCCGCCCACAGTTTCGCCTTCGCCATTCAGTTCGGCGATGCCGCGCCGCGGCGCTGGCCCCTCTTTAACATCGGCCACATCGGCCAGTGTTACCGGTGTGCCGGAGGTTGATAAGGCCAGGGTGATTTGCCTGATATCGTCCAGAGTTTCAATATAGCCATTGACCGTGACCATATATTCTGCTTCGGCCATCTCAATCACCGAGGCGCCTACCTCCTGGTTGTTCTGACTCACAGCCTGTTCCAGCTGGGCCATCGTCAGGTTATAGGCGTCCAGTTTGTAAGGGTCGGCGACGATCTGATACTGCTTTTTCATACCACCTACCGTGGCGACTTCCGACACCCCGGGCACCGATTGCAGGGCAAACTTCAGGTACCAGTCCTGCAGGCTGGTGAGTTCATCGATATCATGCTGTCCGCTCGGATCGCTTAACGCGTACATATACACCCAGCCCACGCCGGTCGCATCCGGGCCGAGCCTGGGCTTTGCCGAGGCTGGCAGGGTAGGCGCTACCTGGGAAAGGTATTCCAGTACCCGGGAGCGGGCCCAGTACATGTCGGTGTCATCATCAAACAGGATGTACACATAGGAGTCACCAAAGAAAGAAAACCCGCGAACAGTATGTGCGCCCGGTACCGACAACATGGCTGACGTGAGCGGGTAGGTGACCTGCTGCTCTACCACAGAGGGCGCTTGCCCGGGGTAGTTGGTTTGAATGATCACCTGCACATCGGATAAGTCCGGAATGGCATCCACCGGGGTTTGTTTCACCGACCAGATGCCTGCCGCGGTGAGCATCAGTGCTGCCAGCAACACCAGTACGCGATTGTTAAGCGACCAGTTAATGATGATTGCTATCATGACTGGCTCCTGCTATTGACCGGCATGGTCCATGTCATGCGACATGGCCATGGCAGGTTCAATATGGGTGATAACAAACTCGCCGTCTCTGATTTCAAACGTAAAGCGGATTGCCTGCTATGGCTGCCAGTCTGTCGTATCAATATGACTGCTGAGGGTAAAGTCCATGGTGGCAGGCCCGCGTCCCCACTTTTCAATGGCGCCGCGGGAGATATTCATGGCGTGGTTTTGCTCATCAATACTGTTAATCGTGCCATCAACGGTAGCCGAGGGAACACTCGATTCAATGCTGCCGGTATCAATGGCAATAATCTCTACCATGCCATCGGTATTACGATTCAGCTCGGCATCAAGGCGAATACCACTGTTGAGCTCAGCCTGGCTGACCTGTTCACCAATGGCGAAGTCCATGGTCATGGCTGGCCAGTCCCAGGCTGCTACCGGCCCGTGGCTGGCGGTCACGGTGCCTGCCTCGCTATCAATAGCATCGATAGTTAAGGTTACCCATTGAGTGTCATTACTCTGGCTATCCTCCTCGCCCGAGAGCCTCGACAGGTCGGCATCTACGGCACTTTCTGAATCAATCAGGAATAAGCCGTTCATCACCACTTCATCTCCTTCTTCAAGGCCTGCTGTGATTTCGGCATAGTCTGCAGTGATGCGACCCACCGCCACGGCCGTTGAACGGAATTCACCGTTGCCCAGTGCCAGCACCACACGGTCGTTGGCGGCAGTTCTGATAAGTGCTGAGCGGGGAATACTCAGGCTTTCGTTACGCGGTGTATCGAATGATACGGTGGCAAACATATTGGGTTTTAACCGGCCGTCAGGATTATCCAGCACCAGACGCACTTTCAGCGTGCGGCTCTGGCTGTCGAGCTCCGGGTAAATAAAGTCTACCCGGGCTGTAAACGTCTCCCCCGGCAATGCCGGTAGCGTTACGTTCAGCTCTTGCTCCGTACTGAGCATGTCGGCATAGCGCTGGGGAATGCTGGCGGTGATCCACACCGTCTGCAGACTGGCGATAGCCAGCATGGTGGTGCCTGGCGTAACATAAAAGCCAGGTCGGATATTAAGGTTAGTGACGTAGCCGTTCTGTGGCACCTCAAAGGCGATTTGCTGTTGTACGTTACCGGTTTTATCCAGACTCTGAATAACCTTAGGTGGTAATTGCAGGGCAGTCAGTCTGTCTCTGGCAGCGTTGATCAGTGAGCGATTGTTGCGACTGCGGGCCAGCAAATATTCCTCCTGGGCATTTACCAGCTCAGGTGAATACAGGGTGTATAAGGTGTCGCCCTGGTTGACCGGCTGACCATCAGTGGTGACGGTAAGGCGTTCTACCCAACCACTCACCCGCGGATGGACGTGAATGATTCTGTCTTCGGCGACTTCTATAATACCGCTGGCAGCAACTGCTTCAGATAGAGAGCGAGTTTGGGCTTTGGCGGTGGTCACCCCCAGGCTCTGAACAATTTGCGGGGAAATACTCACCGTTCCCGGTGTGGTGCTTGCTTCACCGGCATAAACGGGTACCAAATCCATGCCCATAGGCGATTTACCGGGCTTATCCCGGCGGTAACTGCTGTCCATTGGCGCTACCCAGTAAAGAATGTCCTTTTCCCCTTCGTTTTGAGCGGTGGCGCTATTCTTACCCTGTGGGGGCGTTAGCCGGTAATAACGCGTAGCCAATACCCACCCCGGCTATGAGGGCAATAACAGGAACAATAAAACGGTTCATAGAAAACTCCCTCAAAGCGGTGATATGGGATTAAGAAAATAGTCAAGCCGGGTCATCAGCGCGGCCATGTCACCCTGCAGATTGAGTAATTTCATCTGGTCATCAATCAGCGCCAGGTGGCTCTGCATCACATCTGAAAAGTTGCCGCTGGCGGTGGTGTAGGCGTTAAGCGCAGCGTCGTAATGCTGTTGACGCAGCGGTAATAACGTTTGTTCATAACGGTTAATGCGCGACTGCAGAGCAGGGTAGCGGGCATAGAGCTGATTCACCTCACTGAGTTGTTGTTGGATCACCAGGCGTTTTTCGGTTTCCAGGCTCTCTGTTTCGGCCACGGTGGCTGCCATAGCGGCTTGTTTTACCTTGCGGGAAAATAGCGGTACATCAACACTCATTCCGACCGACACAAAGTCAGCCCGGGAAGTGTTGTTAGTCGCATCCTGGCGATAGGCATAGCTGGCATTAAATTCCCACTGCGGGTCGAAACTGGTTTCTACCTGCTGCTGTTTTATCTTCTGCACATTAATCACGGCATTACGACTGATAACCTGCGGGTGTTGCTGTAAACGTTCCAATAGCGCCGAAGTGTTGGCAGGCAAAAGTGATTGGCCGATAAGGCTGGTTAACCAACGCTGATCGGCCTGATTCGGGGTGATGTTGGTTAGCGTGGCCTGTTGCATTGGGGTCAGCCAGTTAGATAAACCGGCAATAGCGGTTTGCTGCTCAGAAGTCAGCGATTCCAGACGGTCTTCCAGTGCCGTGTGCAGCACTTCCATACTCAGCACATCATACTGACTGGCACCTGAAGAGCTGGCGTAGTTATTTTCAACGGCAATGGTCAGTTGGTCCAGTAGTTGTAACTGTTCGGTAACCAGTTCCTTACTGTTGTGCAGAATAATAATATCAATCCATGCCAGTGTGATAGCCAGGGTAACTTCAGCTTTACGCAGGTCGCGTCGGGCCGGGTGTTCGGCTGCTTTGGCCGCCAGCGCATCCCGCTGCAGGGCGACGGAGTCGCCGCGGGGCAGCATTTGGCTGACGCCCATTTTGAGCTGGGTCATGGCCTGTTCATTAAGCGCGAATCCGTCGGTGGGGACATTGAGCATACCCACTGAGATCCGTGGGTCGGGCATGGATTGCACTGCATTGCCCTGAGTTGTCAGAGCATGCTCGCTCTGTCGGCTGCGTGCCAGGGCATAATCCTCACTTAACGCTTGCGACAGTAACTGCGGTAATTGTGGCTGTTGGGCTTGCTGCGCTGTGGCTACAAACTGCCAGCAACTGAGTAAAATGCCTGCTGACACGACATATAAAGGAGGAAGTTTCATACTTGCCTCAATGGTTAACCTTAAAAAATGCGGGTACAGACACCCGGTCACAATGTCTCAGACATTGCACTTAAAAGAGGTTTGGTTAACTCAGGCGTATTGGAGGACGAAACAGCGAGGTTGGGAATCCGGAAAACGCCACTACCGGTTTACCGACGATTTGGCTGGCAGCGGTTTTAACAATAAAGGGGGCTGCTATTCCGGCCAGATAACTGACTAAATGGGAACTGGCATGCTCGCACTGGCAGCCATTTTTATCACAGGGCGAAGCTTGCTTGGCACAGTTATGCTCGGCATTGTTCTGGCAACAATCTGCTTTTGAAGCGCCGTCTGCCTGTGCAGCGTGCAGAGCATGAACCATTTCATTGTCCGGTTGATGCATCATGCAATCAGTGTTTTCTGCCTGCATGGTGTGCACTACCTGTATTTCTGCCATACGTACGCTTTACGCCTGACCTGAGGTCGGCAGAATAATCAGCATGCTTAGCAGAAAGTAACAAAGTAGTCGTTGCACTGAATAATCCGGTAACTGTACTAACGTGAGTATACGATAATCATATCAGACAGGGAAATACTGATTTTGCTTTCACCGGGTAAACCCATTTACTGCTGATTTAACCCGGTGAAATAGCGTTATGTGCCGGGCTAATGCGTGCTAGCGTAGGCTTCTACCTCAGTCCATACGCGCAGCAGATTTTCGCCTAACAGCTTGGCAATGTCAGTTTCGGAGTAACCTCGATCCAGTAAGCCCTGTACCAGTGACGGGTAAGAGGACACATCCTTCAGGCCAATCGGCAGTGAGTCGCCAACGCCATCGTAGTCAGAGCCGATTCCCACATGATCAATGCCAATAAGACCCACTACATGGTCAATGTGGTCGAGTACATCGGCTAAAGTTGAGTAAGGGTAAGGGTTTTCCTTACTGTAATTATCAGCAAAATTCGCAACTTCTTCACTGTCTGCGCCAAATTCTTTGATCAGGGCATTGCGTTGTTTCGTGCGATTATCACTCCACATGCGCGCTTCTTTAGTCACAAAACCGGAGCCAAAGTTAATCATTACCACACCGCCGTTCTCGCCCAGCTTCACCAACATATCGTCGGTCATATTGCGTTCAAAGCCCGGTGTGAAGGTACGTAATGAAGAGTGGGAGGCAATCACCGGGGCCTTGCTGATGTCGATAGCCTGGTAAAAAGCGTCATCTGATACGTGGGAGATATCCACCATCACGCCGATGTTGTTCATTGCAGTGACCAGCTCTTTACCAAAAGGGCTCAGGCCGTGCCACTTGCGGCGAATGTCGTAGGACGAGTCGCTGATATGGTTAGCCCTGGAGTGTGCCAGCGTGATATAGCGAATGCCGCGCTGCTGAAAAATTTCGAGGTTTTTCAGGTCGCCCTGGATTGGCGAGCCATTTTCCATCCCCATAGGGAGGGAAATTAACCCTTTAGCAAATTGTTCGCGCACGTCTTGCGGGCTCATGGCAATGGCAAACTTATCCGGGGCACGAGCTGTGATGGCCTCAACGTTGTCGATGAGCATATGGGCAAGCTGAGTGGACTCATCTGAGTCGTCGAGACTGGCGGGCACGTAAATCGACATAAATGGCGCATTCAGGCCACCGCTAACGGCACGCGGATAATCGAAATCGCCGCCTTCGGTGGCTTTGGTGACATCCACCCATTTGTTATGTACCCGGTACGGTACATCAATGTGGCCATCCACAATAATATAACGTTGAGCAATATCCTGCGCCGTGGATAAGCCTTTGGGCGGTTGACCGGGGGCAGACGTCGACTGGCAGCCGGTTAATAACGCGAGTGCAGTAACAGTACCCAGCAAGAAAGCGTGCTTCATGGTGTAAATCCCTGTAAGTGACGTTAGATGGTATTTTTTTATAAACCTACCATGATTTTTCGATTTACTCACCTGGTGGTTTATTCAAAAAGGTGTTTGTTTGCTTTAATATTTTATTCATCTTGCGAGGTTACCCTCTTATCGGTCTTACCGTTGAGTGGCTGGACGCGCAAGTTCAAATACGCCATACTGCCGGGCGGTTGTCTGGCATCTGAGAAGCAACAGGTGGCGGGAAGTGTGGCCTGCACAGGATGGACTACCTGTGATGATCCACTCATAAAACCGGCGCCATAGCGGGTATCGTAAATAAAATACCAACTTGTTGGTATGCGCCCCTTGAATAATGTCGCCAGACCCTCATTAACTAAAAAATAACAGGTGTTGGTGTCTGATACGGATACCAGACCACACATTACAATTGAATCGAGAAAGTACTTATGGCAATGAATTTCGTACCGCTGGATAAAAATACACATAAAGATCTTAAAGTAGCGGTAGATCCTGCTTTTCCATACGCGAAAAACACCCACCTGGCCGCGGCATCCATTCGTGAATTTGCACAATTAGCCGGCGCTATGCCACTGGTGTTTATCCAGGATCCTAAAACTAATAAACATCACGTTGTAGCAATGCTGGGTATCGAGCCAGGCCAGAACCTGTTTTTACAGGATGGCAAATGGAATGCGCCACATATTCCAATGAACATCATTCGTTACCCGTTCGACGTGCGTCCTGACGGCGATAAGCTGGGCGTTTACATTGATGAAAACAGCGATTTGATTAAAGAAGAAGGTCAGCCATTGTTTAAAGAAGATGGCAACCCATCTGACTTCCTGAACAACCGTCAGCAATTGCTGGGCGACCTGGCTAACAGCGAAATGCTGACCCAGCAGTTCGTGTCTAAAGTGGTTGAACTGGATTTGTTAAACCCAATGCAACTGCGCGTTCAGTACAGCAACGGCCAGGGCCGAAACGTTGGTGGCATCCTGACCATCGATGAGAAGAAGCTGGTAGAACTGGCAGATGAGCAAGTAGTAGAGCTGCACCGAGCTGGTTTCATGGGTGCACTGTACGCCATGATGCTGTCTTTAGGTCAGCTGAACCGCCTGATTGAGCTCTCTACCAATGCTGAAAGCCCAATCAAAGCGATGCAAATGGAGCCAGCGCCGGCAGAACAAGCCGAGGCAGCGCCACAGCAGTAATAACTGTTCGGCAAAGAAAACTAAAAAGGGTGGGCGCGAGCCCACCTTTTTTATTGATATTCAGTTAACCAGAACCATCCTGTGGAACGCCTTTCATGTCACTCACTTTAGTTAATCCCAGCGTAAAATTATCGGCGACATTAACCGTTGAAGGTCCAACACTGACTATTAAAGAGGGGCAGCACACCATTATCAGTGGTCTCAATGGCAGTGGTAAATCGGTACTGGCTGCGGTGCTGGCCGGAGAAGGGAAAGTGCTTAATGGCGAACGGCAATCAGGTGGTCGTTGCGGGTGGGTAAGTGTTGGCCAACAACAGGCGGTAATAGAAGCTGAGCGCCGCAAAGACGACGCCGATATTCTTGATGTGGTGCCGGTACCCAGCACGGCTAAAGAGGTTATCCTTGACGGTCTTGCCGACGAACAAAGCGTAACTGAAACGCTGAGCGAATTGGCGGAGTTACTGGGTATCAGCAGTCTCCTTGGGCGGGAGTTTCTGGCCCTGTCCACTGGAGAGACGCGCAAAGTGTTATTAACCAGAGAGTTGCTCAAGGAACCTGACTGGCTGGTGTTGGATGAGCCCTATGATGGCCTTGATGTTGAAACGGTGGGCAGATTTGCGCAATACCTGGATAAGCTGAGCTGCCGCTGTACACTGATTATGGTGGTCAACCGGGTAAGCGAAATTCCTGTTTGGGCGCGGCGCTTGCTGTTCTTACAAAATGGTCGTATCGCCTGGCAAATTGAAGGCGACACACTTGATGACGCCGCGCTGCAGCCGCTTAGACAAATTATGCATATTCAGCAAAATGTCGAAAAGCTGCCCGAACGCGATAGCGATTGCCATGCGCCCCAGCGTACCGACCCTAATGCGCCGCTGGTCAGACTGAATAACGGCCGTGTTGCCTGGGGTGACAATGTTGTGTTTGAGCAGCTTAACTGGACTATCGCGCCTGGTGAGCATTGGCAGGTAATCGGCCCGAATGGCTCGGGGAAAACCTGCTTACTGACGCTAATCACCGGTGACAACCCCCTTTGCTACAGCAACGATTTGAACGTGTTTGGTTATCAGCGTGGCAGTGGTGAAAGCATCTGGGACATAAAACAACACCTCGGCATCATTTCTAACAGTTTGCACCTGCAGTACCGGGTTAACTGCTCGGTTGCAGACGTGGTGTGTTCTGGTTTTTACGACAGTATTGGGCTGTACAAAACACCTACCGACAGGCAGCGCCTGCTGTGCCGGGAATGGTTGGTTGCTATTGGCCTGGATCAAGAAGCGAAAACGCCGTTTCAGTCTTTATCATTTGGCGATCAGCGTTTACTGCTCATCGTGCGTGCTATGGTGAAACATCCGAGCCTGTTGATTCTTGATGAGCCGTGCAATGGCCTGGATGACATCAACCGCACCAAGGTGCTGGCGATGCTCGATTTACTGGCACGGGAAGGCAATACCACACTACTGTATGTTAATCACCACAGCGAAGATAAGATCCCGGCGATCAAAAACACGCTGAATATGCGTGATTACCAGCCTCGCGACTAATTGGTAAAACATTACAAATTCAGGTTCTCTCGGCCGTACCTGAAACAAAGGTAAAAGTAACCGACGATAGCGATAACACCGGGTAAAAATCCGAAAAATAATGGAAACTGGTTAAGCAATAAGTCAATAAATGCGCCGATGATAAAGCCTGAGAATATTGCTTTTTGTAATCCGGCTCCACCCTTTATACCGTTAAACATCCTGACTTCCCCTGTAATAATTTAGATTGTGTGGGCCTGAATCTTTACTAGGAGACAGGCCGTTAAAATTACTTGTTCATGACTAACTTATACAGATAGCCACTCCCAGTCACCATCATTAGCGATCGCATTACCAAAGAAAAGTCCACCGCCAAAGCTTGTTGCTGCGGCAGCACCCGCTCCAACCCAGCCAACAGGACCAGATGCAACTATGCCAATAGCAAGTGCAACCATGCCAATTCCCAAGCTTGCTTCTCCACTATCTACACCGCCTACTACTACTTCAATGTCTGCTAAATTTAGTTCTTTCATAACATTCCTCGTTAATAACTCTGTAATCACCAACCTTTTATTGATGAACCACAATAGTTCCACTGCCAGTAAAAACAGACTACTGAGCTCAGGTTCAGTTTTTGAAGTGTAGTGATTAAGTAGATCGTTGTCGCGATTGCAGGCGCAGAATGTCAACAACGCTGATTAGCGTTAGATCGCGTATAAATTTGGTTTTTTTCGCTGCTGATCTCAGACCTTTTTAGAATTAAATACCCACTTCCCCTTAGCTTTCCTTCTAAGGGGAGCGGATTTTCCCACTTTTTCCCCTTTTTCCTTCTTTCTAATCAGCCACTTCAGCGCAAAGCCCGAAAATAAGGGATTTTCCCCCATTTAGTTACTCATCCTGTGTGGCGCGTTTTTGCTTGACAGTGGGGAGGAATGATACCTAAACTGTCAAAAGTGGGTAAAAGTGGCAAATAGTGGATCATATAATCAACGTTTTGCAGATTAGATCTCATAAAACACGAATAATAAGATCAATACACAAAAGGCTAGGGGAATGTTCCGCGGCGCTAACGCAATCAATCTGGATTCCAAAGGGAGACTGGCTATTCCGACAAAGCATCGGCAGCCCCTTCTGGATGATTGCGCCGGACAACTGATCTGCACCATTGACACACAACAAAGCTGTTTGCTGCTTTACCCGCTTCCCGAATGGGAAGAAATCGAACTCAAACTGAGTAAATTTTCCAGCAACATTGAGCAGGAAAGACGCAAGATTCGTTTATTACTCGGCTACGCCATTGACTGCGAAATGGATAAGAGCGGTCGTGTGCTCATTCCTGTACCCCTGCGTAATCATGCCAAATTAGACAAAGAAATTCTGCTGGTTGGCCAATTAAATAAATTCGAAATCTGGAATTCAGAAATCTGGGCTAAACGTATCGAAGAAGATATGGAAGTTGAGCGTTCTGGTAACTTTGAGCTCACTGAGCGTTTACAGGACTTCTCACTATGACCGCATCGTTTTCGCATACCTCTGTACTCCTGCAGGAATGCCTGGACGGCCTGGCCATCAAACCCGACGGTATTTATATCGATGCCACCTTTGGCCGTGGTGGCCATTCAGGTGAGATCCTCAAACAGCTGGGCAGCAATGGCCGCTTAATTGCGTTCGACCGCGATCCCCAGGCCATTGAAGCCGCCGCCCGGTTTGCTGAAGATAGTCGCTTTGAGATTGTGCATTCGGCGTTTGGCGACATGGCTGACGTGATTGAGCAGATGGGCCTGACACAGCAAATTGATGGCGTATTGATGGATTTAGGCGTTTCCTCGCCTCAGTTAGATGATGCTGAGCGTGGTTTCAGTTTTCTACGTGACGGCCCGCTGGACATGCGCATGGATACGTCACGGGGCATGAGCGCCGCCGACTGGCTGAACAGTGCTGATGAGCAGGATATTACCCAGGTTATCAAAGAGTTTGGTGAAGAAAAGTTTGGTAAACGTATCGCTCATGCCATTGTTAATTATCGCAAGGAACAGCCACTTTCCCGGACCAGTGAGTTAGTCACTATTATTGACCAGGCCGTACCGGTCAAAGATAAGTTCAAGCACCCGGCTACCCGCACTTTTCAGGGCATTCGAATTTATATCAATGCGGAGCTGGAACAACTCAGAGTAGGCCTTAAAGCCGCCACCAACGTTTTACGTTCTGGTGGTCGTATGGCCATCATCTCTTTTCATTCGCTTGAAGACCGCCTGGTTAAGCGCTTTATGAAGGAGCAAAGTAAAGGCAAATCCTTCCCGCCCGGTTTACCGGTAACCCAGGCGGAAATTGACGCCGACAAAGTGTTAACCCTCATTGGCAGAGCCATCAAGCCCGGCGACCAAGAACTCAAGCATAACGTGCGATCCCGAAGCGCGGTACTCAGGGTAGCGGAAAAACGATGACCGGTTCGACGACCAACTTTAATTTTCTCCTCATCCTGGTTACCGAATTGACCCGCCATAAGCTGCGGGTTTTGTTGTTTATAGCGGTTATCGCCAGCGCTCTGGCGGTGATCCTTAGCACGCACCACAATCGCCAGCAAAATATCGCCCTGGAAGAGCTAATGCGCGAGAAAGACCAGCTCGACGTAGAATGGCGAAACCTGGTGCTGGAACAACGTGCACTAACCGAGCATAACCGAATTGAAGCCATGGTGCAGAAGGAACTCGACATGCATCGTCCTGATGTGGATGACGAGGTTGTGGTGCGGATCAAATGACAGCTATTACATTAAAAAATTCCAAAGCCAGGGCTGGCGGGGCAAAAATCAACACCCGTCCGGGCCCTATGCAGTGGCGCTTTGTGCTGGTAGTGGGCATCATCGTTCTGGTGTTTCTGATCCTGGCGCTGCGCACGGCTTTTATCCAGGTTATAGCCCCGGATGCGCTGATTGAACAGGGGGATAGTCGCACTCTGCGAACCCGAAATACCCCGACATACCGCGGATTGATCACCGATCGTAACGGCGTAGAACTGGCCGTAAGTGTGCCGGTGAGAGCTATCTGGGCCGACCCAAAAATTATTCATGAGCAAAATGGGCTTAATCAAACCCGCCGCTGGCTGGCGCTGGCTGAAGTGTTGGGGCAGGACGTTGATGAGCTGGTGGGCAAAGTCGGCAACCCGAAACGCCGTTTTGTTTATCTGCAGCGTCAGGTGTCGCCAGCGATGGCGGATTATGTTGAGAAACTGGAAATCCCGGGCGTTTATTTGCGTAAGGAATCACGCCGTTATTACCCGACCGGCGAAGTTGCGGCACAGTTAATTGGTATCACCAATGTGGATGACAAAGGCATTGAGGGACTCGAGCGTTTATATGACGACTGGCTTACCGGTTCGCCGGGTACCCGCAAAATTCGCCGTGATGCCAAAGGCCGTCAGGTTGAGGTGTTGGAAAGCAAAGACGGCGAAGCTGCGGGCAATCTGACACTGACTATCGATCAGCGCATTCAGGCGCTGGCCTACCGTGAAATCAAAGAGGCGATGCTGTATTACCAGGCCAGCTCAGCGTCGGCCATTGTGATTGATGTGCATAGCGGTGACATTCTGGCGATGGTCAACGCGCCATCGTTTAACCCTAATGATCGCAGTGATATCTCCCCGCGACGAATGCGAAACCGGGTGATCACGGATGCCTTTGAACCCGGCAGTTCATTAAAGCCACTGGCGGTCCTCAGCGCGCTGGAGTTTGGCGCGGTAAAAGTGGGCGATATTGTGGATACCTCGCCTGGCTGGATGCGCCTTGGCGGCAGTCTGGTTAAGGATTTCCGTAACTACGGTAAGCTTACGTTGGCCGAGATTATTCAGCATTCCAGTAATATGGGCACCTCGAAATTGGCTTTGTCGGTGCCTAAACCATTCTTGCTGGATACTTATTACAACATGGGCCTGATGTCGGATACCGGCATCAATATGCCTGGCGAGAGTAGCGGTATTTTTCACGAACGCAGCCGCTGGTCTGAGTTTGAGCTGGCCACTCTATCTTTCGGCTACGGTATTTCCGTCACTACCGCTCAGTTAGCCAGAATGTACTCAACCATAGCGTCGGGTGGCATTAAGCGGCCACTTAACATTGTTAAAAATACCGATAATCAGGCTTACAAGCCTGGCGCCGAGCGTGTGATCAGCGAGCAAAATGCCAAAGCCATTATGGCCATGATGGAAACCGTTACGCAGGAAGACGGCTCCGGGGTGAAAGCCCGGATCCCGGGTTACCGGGTAGCGGGTAAAACCGGTACCAGCCGCAAAGCCGTGGCCGGGGGATACGGTGAAGAGTACGTTAATATCTTTGCCGGCATAGCCCCGCTCAACGATCCGCAACTGGTCACCGTAGTGCTGATCAACGAACCCGGTGGCGATCTCTATCATGCCGGCGATACCGCTGCGCCGGTGTTCTCTGAAATTATGGGTGGTGCGTTACAACTACTGAATATTGCACCGGATGATCGTCAGGTCAGTGCCACACAAGTGGTAGAGAGGTCGACCAATGGTGGTTAACGCGTTTATGCAAAGTCTGCATGCACTGTTGATTAAATTTGGTATCAATGCACCGGATATCCGGGTTCACGGACTCACGCTGGATAGCCGTGAGGTGACACCGAAGCTGGCATTTGTTGCGGTTAAAGGGCACAGCCGTGATGGTCGTGACTTTATTCCACAAGCCATCAGTCTGGGTGCGCGTGCTATTCTCGCTGAAGCAGAAGAAGCCGGTGAACACGGCCAGGTAATGATGCGCGAACATACCGTGATTGTGAAGGTGTGGGGCCTGGCTGACCTGCTTTCCTCGCTGGCAGCCGCGTTTTACGACTATCCGGCCAATAAGCTGGCGACCATCGCAGTGACTGGCACCAACGGCAAAACTTCTGTGGTGCAGCTGATTACCCAGATGAAACATCTGTTGGGCCACCGCGCCGCGTCAATCGGTACCCTCGGTAGTGGAATCTATCGGGACGATGCCGAATTTAAGCCGCCGGCCAATGGCAATACCACACCCGATGCTATTTCTATGCAATATTTGCTGGCTGAATTTGTACAGCAGGAAGTGCATCAGGTGGCGTATGAAGCGTCATCTCATGCGCTGGTGCAGAATCGCCTGAAGCAGGTTAATACCGATATTGCGGTGTTTACCAACCTGACTCGGGACCATCTTGATTATCACGGCACCATGGAGGCTTATGCACAGGCAAAGCTTGGTTTGCTGGATTTACCCGGCCTGCATTCGGTGGTGCTCAATTTTAACGATGAGGCAAGTCAGGCCTGGGCGAAGAAGGCTAAAAAGTCGATACAGAAGGTTTGGACCGCCGTGTTGCCAGAACCTGCCCGGGATATGCCAGAAGGTCGCTATTGTTTTGCCACAAATGTGCAATATCATCCTAATGGATGCCAGTTCAGGCTCGCAACATCCTGGGGGACGACCGTGGTACAAACCGATTTACTGGGGCACTTTAATATTGCCAACCTGATGAACGCCACTGCGGCTTTACTCTGTCAGGGCGAGCGCTTTGACAATGTGGTGAAAACCATTGAGCAGGTACAGGCAGTCGCCGGTCGCCTGGAAGTCTTCGAATTTCAGGACAATGCCAATGTGGTAGTGGATTATGCCCACACCCCGGATGCGTTGAGTCAGGCACTTAAAGCCCTGCGCCTGCATACTAAAGGCAAGCTTTGGTGCGTATTTGGCTGTGGTGGTGACCGCGATAGAGGTAAACGGCCATTGATGGCGCAAACCGCCGAACAAAGTGCCGATGAGCTGGTGATCACCACTGATAACAGTCGCTCAGAATCACCTTCGGCCATTGCTGAGGATATTCGCGCGGGTCTTAATCACCCTGAAAAAGCGCAGGATATTCCCGACCGTGAGCAGGCCATTCGTTATTGCCTGGCCAAAGCGGACAGCGATGATCTTATTCTGGCGGCGGGCAAAGGGCACGAGAGTTATCAAATTATTGGCGAACAAAAAATAAACTATAACGAACGGGAAGCCATTACCCGTTTGCAGCAGGAGTGCAGCAAATGATTACCAGGTCTTTGATGTGGATAGCAGAGCAAATAAAAGGTCGTCTGAGTGGCGAAGACTGCACTGTATCTGCCGTGAGCACTGATACCCGAACCCTCTCGCAGGGGGCCGTATATCTTGCGCTAAAAGGCGAAAACTTCGACGGTCACCAATTTGTTGAGGCCGCAGAAAACGCCGGCGCAGTGGCCGTTATTGCCAGTCAGCCGGTGACTACCGAACTGCCGGTGATTTATGTTGAAGATAGCAAACTGGCACTTGGCCAGCTTGGCGCAGCAGTTAAAGCAGAAGTAAACCCTAAAACCATTGGAATTACCGGCAGCAGTGGCAAAACCACTGTTAAGGAAATGTGCGCGGCTATCTTATCGCGGCGCGGCAACGTGCTGGCTACCGCTGGTAACTTTAACAACGAAATCGGGGTGCCACTCACCTTACTGCGCCTGACTCCGGAACATGAGTACGCGGTAGTGGAAATGGGCGCTAACCATCTCGGTGAGATTGCCTATACCACTGATCTGGTAAAACCGGATGTAGCAACCATTGTCAATGCAGCCGCAGCCCATCTCGAAGGCTTTGGCAGCTTACTCGGTGTGGCCCGGGCCAAAAGCGAAATCTTTAAGGGGCTGGGCGAAAAAGGCCTGGCTATTGTTAACCAGGACAGTCAGTTTGCTGAATTCTGGCTGGGTAAACTGAAATATCAGCCTGTGCAAGCCTTTTCGCCGGATAACCATAATTCCCAGGCCGACTTTTACGCTACCGACATCACCATTGATTTGAATGGCTGCGCAGCATTTGAGATGCACTCGGTGCAGGGCAATACTGATATTCGCCTGGCTGTGCCAGGCATGCACAACGTAGGCAATGCACTGGTTGCTGCGGCACTGACCATGGCCGTTGGGGCTACGCTGGAAGACGTTAAGTATGGCTTGCAGGATATGCAGGCAGTTGGTGGACGGTTAAAAGTAGTGCCGCTCACTGAGCAGGTACGAATTCTTGACGACACCTATAACGCCAACGTGGGATCCGTTAAAGCGGCTATCGACACCCTGGCCAGCTTCTCTGGTCGGCGGGTGCTGGCCCTTGGTGATATGGCGGAACTGGGCGAAAAAGCCCGTTACTACCATGAACAGGTTGGTGAGTATGCCAAAGAGAAATTCATCGACTGTTTATACACCTCCGGGGTGTTGAGTCAGAGTGCCTCAATTGCTTTTGGCGATAATGGCTACCATTTTAGCGAGCAAAGCGCGCTGATTGAGGCTCTGGAACAGGATTTAGGTCATGAGCAAAGAGACTTAACGATTCTGGTGAAAGGCTCGCGCAGCGCGAGGATGGAAAATGTCATAGCGGCGTTGGAGAAATCGCCGCTGGGAAAGCTTAGTCGTCGGCGGGAGAAAATAGCATGTTAATATGGCTCGCCGACTGGCTGACACAATTTGAATCTGGCTTTAACGTCTTCTCGTACCTCACGCTAAGAGCGATCCTGAGTACGCTGACGGCGCTGTTGATTGCCATTATTATTGGGCCGAAGATGATCCGCTGGTTACAACGGATGCAGATTGGCCAGACTGTGCGCACCGATGGTCCTGAGTCGCACTTATCCAAATCTGGTACGCCTACCATGGGCGGTTTACTCATTCTGGCGGCCATTGTCATCAGTGTGCTGCTATGGGCAGATTTAACCAATACCTATGTGTTGGTAACCTTATTCGTAGTGGTTACCTTTGGCATTATCGGATTTGTCGATGATTACCGAAAAGTAGTGCGTAAGGACTCAAAAGGCCTGATTGCCCGCTGGAAGTATTTCTGGCAATCGGTAATCGCTCTTTGTGTTGCGTTTTATCTGTATTCCTCTGCACAAACCATGGAAGAAACGGCCTTACTGGTGCCGTTCTTTAAAGAGGTACTGCCACAACTGGGCATTTTGTATATCGCCATTGTGTACTTTGCACTGGTAGGCACGAGTAACGCGGTTAACCTGACTGACGGGCTCGATGGCCTGGCCATTGTGCCGACAATCCTGGTCGCCGGGGCTTTTGCTATTTTTGCTTACGTCACCGGTAACGCCAACTTTTCCGGCTATCTGAATATTCCGCATATCCCGCTAACCAGTGAACTGGTTATTGTGTGTACCGCCATTGTGGGTGCCGGGCTGGGCTTTTTATGGTTTAACACCTATCCGGCAATGGTCTTTATGGGCGATGTGGGCTCGCTGGCACTTGGCGGAACGCTGGGCGTGCTGGCGGTGCTGGTACGTCAGGAAATCGTGCTAATTATTATGGGCGGCGTGTTCGTAATGGAAACCGTCTCGGTGATCATGCAGGTAGGCTCTTACAAGCTGCGCGGGCAACGCATTTTTCGCATGGCACCCATTCACCATCATTACGAATTAAAAGGCTGGCCGGAACCCCGGGTGATTGTGCGATTCTGGATCATCTCGTTGATTCTGGTATTGATTGGTTTGGCAACGTTGAAATTACGCTAGGTTATGACTGAAACAGCGCGTTTACCACAGTATGTTATTGCCGGTCTCGGACAGACCGGTCTTTCCTGTGTGCGCTATCTGCTACAACAATCGGTAGCGTTTAAAGTGTGGGACACCCGCGCAGACTACACTGTCGGCGAGGAGCTGGCTGCCCGGGTAAACGCTGATATCACCTGTGGTGAGTTGCCGCAAAATTACTGGCAAGGCGTAACCCATCTGGTATTAAGTCCTGGTATCGCCACCGATTTACCGGAAGTTGCACGGGCCAGACAAGCCGGTGTGAGCGTGATTGGCGATATCGAATTATTTGCCCTGGCAGTTAAGCAGCCGGTAATTGGGATCACGGGCTCCAACGGCAAGACGACAGTGACTCTGCTAACCACTCATATATTACAGCAACTGGGCTTTAATGCGGTGGCGGCCGGCAATGTCGGTTTACCAGCCCTGGATTCTCTGCAGCAAGCAGCGGATGTAACGGTGCTGGAATTATCCAGCTTCCAGTTGGAAACCACCCGCAGTTTAGCGCTCTGGGCTGGGACGATACTTAACATTTCAGCTGACCATCTCGACCGTCATCATACACTGGCCGCTTACAGTGAAGCCAAACAGCGAATTTTTGACCATTGCCAGGTAGCCGTGGTCAACCGCGAAGACAGCAATACCATGCCGATGACGGCCGTCGAAACCAAAATAGCCACCGGCCTCAACCCGGCCAGCGAAGACTTTGGCTGGGATGCGGCCGGGCAAACCATTACTTATAATGGTAAACCCTTACTGGCTCTGGCTGATACCGCACTGGTAGGTTTGCATAATGCATTGAATATTCAGTCCGCACTGGCACTGGTCAGCGTCTTTAGTCAGGATATGACAGCTGCCGCCCAGGCAGTGAAATCTTTTAAGAGTGCGCCGCACCGCTGTACTAAAATAGCCGATGTCGCAGGCGTTAGTTTTATCGACGATTCAAAAGCCACGAATATTGGCGCCACCGAAGCGGCCCTGCAAGGGCTGGCTGGTAGCGTCACTGGTAAATTGCTTCTGATTGCCGGTGGCGATGCGAAAGGTGCTGATTTAAGCGAATTAGCCCCTGCGTTAACAGAGCATGTGGATGTGGTGATTGCGCTTGGCAAAGATGGACAGGTACTCAGTGATATAGCTGAGCAAGGCTACTATGTTGAAAGTCTTGAGCGTGCTGTTCAGCAGGCGTTTCTACTTGCGAAACCTGGCGATACGGTGCTGTTATCGCCGGCCTGTGCCAGCCTGGATATGTTCAATAATTACCAGCACCGGGCCGAGGTTTTCCAGCAGGCGGTAAAGGAGTTATCCGCATGAATGCTGTAACTTCCCAGCTCGCTGGTCTTTTCGCTGCGCGCCACGATAAGCCAAACACCAGTGCTCCGGCGTTCGACGGTGGCATTGTGTTAGTGGCGTTTGCTCTGATGGCGATTGGTCTCATTATTGTAACCTCTGCTTCCATGCCGGTTGCCGACCGCCTCCATGACAATCCGTTTTATTTCTCAATTCGTCACGGTATTTACCTGATTGCCGCCATTATCGCTGCCATGATTACGGTGCAGTTACCCATGCAATTCTGGCGGGTGACCAACCCCTATATGCTACTGGCTGCCATAGGCCTGCTGGTGGCGGTGCTGCTGATTGGCAGAAACGTTAATGGTTCAACTCGCTGGCTGGTTGTCGGGCCTATTACAGTGCAGGCCGCGGAACCGGCGAAGCTGTTTTTCTTCTGTTATTTGGCGGGCTATATGGTCCGGCGTTACGATGAAGTCACAGAGAATCTGAAAGGCTTTATTAAGCCGCTGGTCGTGTTCTTTATTCTGGCATTGCTGTTACTGGCACAACCCGATCTGGGCACTGTAGTAGTAATGCTGGCTACCACCATGGGGCTGTTGTTTTTAGCCGGTGCTAAACTGTGGCAGTTTTTCGCTTTACTGTTTGCCGGGGTGTTAGCCGTGGTCGCCCTGATTGTGGATTCAGAGTACCGGCTGGCAAGGGTTACCTCGTTCTGGGATCCCTGGGCCGATCCATTCGGCAGCGGCTATCAGCTGACCCAGTCTTTAATGGCTTACGGGCGGGGTAACTGGTTTGGACAGGGACTGGGCAACAGTTTACAAAAGCTTGAATTCCTGCCTGAAGCGCACACTGACTTTGTTATGGCCATTTTAGCCGAAGAGTTAGGATTCACCGGGGTCATGGTGGTGCTGCTACTGATGTTATGGCTGGTTATCCGGGCGCTACAAATTGGTAATCAGGCGCTGGCCAGTGAACGGGCATTTGAAGGCTTTCTGGCCTATGCCATTGGCATTTGGTTCAGTTTCCAGACCGCAGTAAACATTGGTGCCAGCGCCGGTATCCTGCCCACCAAAGGGTTAACGCTGCCACTGGTGAGTTACGGTGGTTCAAGTTTAATTATCATGTCGGTTACCGTGGCTGTGCTGTTACGGATTGATTTTGAATTACGGGTTGCTGGCGTTCAGGCGCTGGATAAAGGCCGCAAGCGGGAAGGCAAAGCTAAAGTGAAGGCGGCTATGAAACCGCTTCAGGCTAACGACCAGGATTTATCCCAGGAGCCGGACGATGAGTAAACGTTGTCTGGTGATGGCGGGTGGTACCGGCGGGCATGTATTTCCCGGCATTGCGGTGGCCAATGAATTGCAGCGGCGCGGCTGGCACATCGACTGGCTGGGTACGGCAGAACGTATGGAAGCCCAGGTGGTACCGGCCCATGGCTTCCCGATTCACTTTATCCCGGTTAAAGGGTTGCGTGGTAAAGGTCTTGCTGCCCGGGTATCGGGGTTACTGGCGCTGATTAAATCCTTGTTTAACGCCCGCAAAGTGCTGCAAAAACTGAAACCGGATGTGGTCATCGGGATGGGCGGTTATGCCAGTGGGCCAGGCGGCGTTGCGGCGAAGAGCCTCGGCATTCCGATTGTCATCCACGAACAAAATGCGGTGCCTGGCATGACTAACAAGTTACTTGCCCGCATTGCTAAAAAAGTCATGCTTGGGTTTGCTTCGGCGGCTCCGTACTTCGCCGGTGCTAAAATAAAATGCCAGGCCGTGGGCAACCCGGTGCGGGACGAGATTCTCGCCATTGAGCCTAAACGTCAAACCTCACAACCCATGCGTATGCTGGTGGTGGGCGGCAGTTTAGGGGCGCGGCCACTGAACGAACAGCTGCCGGTGATCTGCCAGTCTTTTCCTGAACTACAGATTCGCCATCAGTGTGGTAAAGGCAACGAACAAACCGTACGCAGTGCCTATGGCGACAAGCCGGTGACCGTGAATGAATTTATTACTGATATGGCCGAGGCTTATCAGTGGGCTGATTTTGTTGTGTGCCGGGCGGGGGCATTAACCGTGGCAGAGGTTTCCGGTGCCGGTAAACCAGCCATTTTTGTGCCGCTGCCCCATGCCGTAGACGACCATCAAACCCTGAATGCGCGCTATCTGGCCGACCAGAATGCCGCCAAAGTGGTGGCACAATCGGCACTTAGCCAGGAATTACCGGTGATTCTGCGTGACTGGCTGGAAAATCCTGATGACTGTGTCAGGATGGCGGCCAATGCGAAACAGTTTGCACCTTACAATGCAGCTCAGCAGGTAGCAGATGCCTGTGAAGCTTTAACTAAAGAGAGATAGCGGTAGATGGTATTGGAAACGCCTTTTCAAAGTCCCCTGATGCGAAAGATCACGCGCATATTTTTTGTCGGGATTGGCGGTGCCGGCATGGGCGGGATCGCCGAAGTGCTGTTGAATGAAGGCTACGATATTGCCGGTTCTGACATCCAGACCGGTGCAATGACCGAGCGCCTGACCGCGCTGGGCGCAGATATTGCCATTGGCCATCGTGCTGAAAATGTGGTGGATGCCAACGTTGTGGTGGTTTCCAGTGCAATCAACGAGGCTAATCCCGAGATTCAGTATGCCCGGGAAAAACGTATCCCGATTATCCGTCGCGCGGAAATGCTGGCTGAATTAATGCGTTTCCGTCATGGCATCGCGGTGGCTGGTACCCATGGTAAAACCACCACTACCAGCCTTATTGCGACCATTTTTGCCGAGGCCGGGCGCGATCCTACTTTCGTGATTGGCGGTTTGCTTAACAGCGCCGGTACTAATGCACGACTCGGCAGCAGTCGATATTTAATCGCTGAAGCGGATGAGAGTGATGCTTCGTTTCTGCACCTTCAGCCGATGATGAGTGTGGTGACCAATATCGAAGCTGACCATATGGAAACCTATGGCGGCGATTTCAGTAAAATGACCGACACCTACATTGAGTTTTTACATAATCTGCCGTTTTACGGACAGGCCGTAGTGTGTGGCGATGACCAGGTTATCCGTTCGCTGTTGCCACAAATCGGTCGCAGCGTGATCACCTACGGTCTGGATGAAGACAACGATGTATACGCCACCGATATTCACTACAGTTTTGGCTCGGCGCATTTTACCGTTCATCGCCCGGACCGCGAGCCGCTGCCGGTGAAGTTGAATCAGACCGGTAAGCACAATGTGCTCAACGCCCTGGCTGCTATCACAGTGGCTACGGAAGAAGGGATAGACGATCAGTCAGTGCAGGCCGCGCTGGCCGGTTTCGGCGGCATTGGCCGTCGTTTTGAGGTGCTCGGACAGTTTGATACCAGTGTGGGAGAGGTGACCCTGGTGGACGATTACGGCCACCATCCAACGGAAGTGGCGGCGACCATTGAAGCGGCCCGCAACAACTGGCCGGATCAAAGGCTGGTAATGATTTATCAACCGCACCGTTACACCCGAACCCGTGATTTGTACGAAGACTTCGTGGAAGTACTGTCTCAGGTGGATTGTTTATTACTGCTGGATGTTTATGCGGCCAGCGAACAGCCTATTGATGGCGCAGACAGTCGCTCACTGGCGCGCTCTATCCGTGCCCGCGGCCAGTTAGAGCCGGTTTATGTCAGCGAGCACAGTGAATTGCCTGCGATTCTTGCTAATCAGTTGCAGGATGGTGATATTGTGATGACGCAGGGCGCCGGTAACGTAGGCCAGCTGGCCAGGAAGCTGGCGGCAATGCAGTTAAACCCGCAAGTCATGCAGCAGGAGGAGCAGTAATGGCCTTTAAAACTTATGCCCCGCAAGCCTTCGGGCGTGTTGCTGTAATGTACGGCGGGGACTCCGCTGAGCGGGAAGTTTCTTTGCGCTCCGGCGAGGCTGTTTTAAAAGCGCTTACAGCGGCGGGCGTAGAGGCTATTGCTTTCGATACAGCTGAGCGTCAACTAGTTGAATTAATAGATGAAAAAGTCGATCGCGTGCTGATAATGCTACATGGTCGTGGCGGTGAAGATGGCAGCATGCAAGGGGCTTTACAGCAGCTCAAAATACCTTACACAGGTAGCTCCGTACTGGGTTCTGCACTAGCCATGGACAAGATCCATAGTAAGCAAATCTGGCAATGCCTGAATATTCCCACCGCGAAATATGAAATTGCTGTAAAAAGTCGCTTTGAAGCTGGATCATGCGGCGCTATAATGAATAAATTAGGGGGAAAACTCATGGTTAAACCGGCTCGGGAAGGTTCGAGCATCGGGATGGCCAAAGTGACTAGCGCTAAACAACTCGCGACTGCCATACAAGACGCATTCAAATACGATAATACAGTCTTGTTGGAGCAGTATATTGAAGGACCTGAATATACCGTTGCCGTTGTGCAAGGTCAGGCTTTACCTTCGATCCGCATGTCAACCCCGCATATATTTTACGATTATTCGGCTAAGTATCAGGATAATACGACCGAATATTTTTGCCCGAGTGGTTTGTCTGATGAAGACGAACAACACCTGGCAACGCTGTGTGCATCTGCATTTGAAGCGCTATCGGCCACTGGCTGGGGGCGGGTAGATGTGATGCAGGACAAACAATCTGGTGAGTTTTATTTGCTTGAGGCCAATACAGTGCCGGGTATGACTGAGAAAAGTCTGGTACCCAAGGCCGCGGCTGCAGCCGGAATTAGTTTTGCAGACTTAGTATTAGCGATTCTGGCAACCAGTATGGAGTAACCCGAGAATGTCAGCAGAACAACGCCAGGCGCCCTGGGGCGGCATTGCTTTTTTAGCCGTGTTGGTGGTGTTGCTGATAAGCGGTGTCATTCATACCTATAACTGGATGCAGGATGAGCAACAGGCACCGGTGCAGGTCATTGACTTCTCCGGGCAGTTTGAACAACTGGACGTACTGAAACTGGAGCGGCTTATCCGTCAGTCTCAGCCTGGCAGCTTTTTTGCGCTGGATGTGAACGACATTCACCGGCTGCTGGAAGATCAGGCCTGGGTGTACCGGGCGTCGGTACGTAAGCAGTGGCCTAACCGGTTAAAGGTTTACCTGGTGGAGCAAACACCAGTAGCCAGATGGAATGAAGATTTAATGCTCAACCCTTACGGCGAAAGCTTTAACGCTGAGGGTAAAAATTTAGGCTTACCGCGCCTGTTCGGCCCGGGCGGCAGTGAGAAAACGGCATTAGAAGGATTTAACGCCATGCAGCGGTTACTGCGTAGCCGGCAACTGGATATCGAAGAGTTGTCGTTATCAGAGCGCTTTGCCTGGCAGGTACAACTGGTAAACGGGATTGAGATAAACCTTGGTCGACAGGAGTTTATTGACCGTTTACAACGATTTGTGGATGTTTACCCATTACTGAGTGAACAACCTAAGGGTGTTAGTTACGTGGATTTACGTTACGACACAGGGCTGGCCGTAGGCTGGCAAAATGAAACTGATACTAATCAGACTAAAAGTTAATAAGAGATAAGCGGCATATGTCTAAACCGGCAGAACGTAATTTGATTGTAGGACTGGATATCGGCACCAGCCGTGTAAAGGCCGTCCTCGGCGAGTTACTCGACGATGAGCAAATCAGTATCGTAGGTGTCGGTACCCATCCTGCCCGTGGTATGGATAAGGGTGGTGTGAACGATTTGAACCTGGTGGTGAAGTCTGTTCAAAGTGCAGTAAACGAAATGGAACTGATGGCCGATTGTCAGGTCTCTTCTGTGTTTATGTCGATTTCCGGACGGCACGTGAAATGCCAGAACGAAAGTGGCATGGTGCCGATTAATAATCAGGAAGTAACTCAGGAAGACGTCGATAACGTGGTCCATGCCGCACGCTCGGTACCCATTGCGGCAGAACGTCGGTTACTGCATGTATTGCCACAGGAGTTTACCATTGATGTGCAGGAAGGCATTAAAAACCCGATTGGCATGTCAGGGGTAAGAATGGAAGCCGAGGCCCATATTATTACCTGTGCGGACGATATGGCGAAAAACCTGGTGAAATGTATCGAGCGCTGCGAGTTACAGGCCGATCAAATCATTTTCTCGGCGCTGGCATCCAGTTATGCCGTGCTGACAGATGATGAGCGTGAGCTCGGTGTCTGTGTAGTGGATATCGGTGCCGGCACGATGGATATTGTGATCTACACTGATGGTGCAATTCGTTATACCGCGGTAGTGCCGTTAGCCGGTAATCAGATTACCAGTGATATTGCAAAAATCTTCAGAACGCCAATTAGCAACGCTGAAGAAATAAAAGTTAACTATGCCTGCGCGCTAAAAGACATGGTTAGCATGGAAGAGAGTATTGAGGTACCCAGCGTTGGCGGTCGTCCGGCGCGGGTAATGTCTCGTCATACTCTGGCAGAGGTCATAGAACCTCGGTATCAGGAATTGTTTGAACTGATACATAAAGAAATTAAAAACAGTGGTTTTGAAGAGCAGATCGCTGCGGGCCTGGTGTTAACAGGTGGTACCGCTAAGATGGAAGGGGCTGTTGAAATCGCTGAAGAAATTTTCCAAATGCCGGTGCGGGTGGGTAGTCCGCTGAATATGGTTGGCTTGTCGGAATATACTGACGATGCCAGTTTCGCAACGGCAGTGGGGTTACTCCACTATGGAAAGATGCAAGCAGATAATAAAAAAACGAGCAAGCAACGCGTAGCGGATGGTTTATTCAAGCGCGTGCAAAGTTGGTTTAAAGGTGAATTTTAAATTTTAGGGGGCGCTTAGGTTTATCCGCGAGAGTCATGGAATGCTCAATATGCAGGTGAACTCAAGTGTTAGAAAGACGTACAGAACCGGAGAGTAAGTATGTTTGAATTAATGGATAGCCACGGCGAAGAAGCCGTAATCAAAGTCATCGGTGTCGGTGGCGGCGGTGGCAATGCGGTTGAGCACATGGTGTCTCAGAGCATTGAAGGCGTAGAATTTATTGCAGTAAACACCGATGCACAGGTGTTGCGTAGCTCTTCTGCAGATGTCACTCTGCAGATTGGCTCAAATGTGACTAAAGGTCTGGGTGCAGGTGCTGATCCTAACAAGGGGCGTGAGGCCGCACAGGAAGATCGCGAAACTATCCGCCAGGCGCTGGATGGTGCTGATATGGTATTTATCACTGCAGGTATGGGTGGTGGTACCGGTACTGGTGCCGCGCCGGAAGTGGCCAAGATTGCCCGTGAAATGGGCATCCTGACGGTTGCTGTGGTTACCAAGCCGTTTCCATTTGAAGGTAAAAAGCGGACTGATTTTGCTAACCAGGGCACTGATGAACTGGCTCGCAACGTAGACTCGCTGATCACTATTCCCAATGAGAAGTTGCTCAAAGTAATGGGCCCGGGTACGCCGCTGTTACAAGCGTTTAGTGCTGCCAATGACGTATTACGTGGTGCAGTGCAGGGTATTGCCGAACTGATCACCCGCCCTGGTTTGATCAACGTGGATTTCGCCGACGTACGTACTGTGATGTCTGAAATGGGTAAAGCCATGATGGGCAGTGGTGCAGCCTCAGGCCCGGACCGTGCCGAAGAAGCTGCTGAAGCAGCGATTGCCAGCCCGCTTCTGGAAGATATCGATCTGTCTGGTGCACGTGGTATTCTGGTGAATATCACCGCGGGCCCTGATTTCGCCATTGACGAGTTCGAAACGGTGGGTAATGCGGTTAAAGCATTTGCCTCCGAAAACGCTACGGTAGTAGTGGGTACCGTTATCGACATGGAAATGACCGAAGAACTGCGGGTTACCGTAGTAGCAACCGGGATTGGTGCTGAGCGTAAGCCCGACATCTCGCTGGTGAGCTCTGAAGGTTCACGCCTGAGTGCTTCAGCCCGAGAGTTTCAGTCCAGCGGGGAATCCCGTGCGGTAGGCGGTACTGAAGGTAACCAGGCGCTTAAAGCAGATGAAAATGCGCAGCCTGGTAATGACCTTGAATACCTGGATATTCCGGCTTTCCTGCGTAAGCAAGCGGACTAGAACGGTAAACAAAAATTTACAGGGTACTTGGTCAAAAGGTTAAGGTTGTTCATAAAATGACCGATACTTTTGACAAGTAAGTGATGGCTAACTATAATGTTCGGCCGCTTTAGGTTAGGTGTTTTTTAAAGCCATGATTAGACAACGTACAATTAAACATGCAGTCCAGGAAACTGGCATAGGTTTGCACAAAGGGGACAAGGTCACGATGACTCTCCGGCCTGCGCCTGCGAACACGGGAATCGTGTTTCGGCGTATTGACCTTGAACCGCATGTGGACATTCACTCTCGCGCTAATGCGGTAGGGAATACCATGTTGTGTACCTGTCTGAATAATGATGACGGTGTGAGCATTCATACCGTTGAACACTTAGCGTCAGCATTAGCCGGACTCGGTATCGATAACATCATTGTTGAAGTTAACAGCAATGAACTGCCGATCATGGATGGCAGCGCGAGTCCGTTTGTGTTCCTGCTGCAGTCGGCTGGTATTGAAGAATTAAACGCGCCTAAGCGCTTTATTCGCATTACTAAACCCGTTCGTGTAGAAGACGGCGACAAATGGGCAGAACTACGTCCGTATGACGGCTTCCGGGTTGATTTCCAGATTGACTTTGAACATCCGGTTATCAGCCAGACCCGTCAGCACATGGTAATGGATTTTGATTCCTGCTCTTATGTGAGTGAAGTGAGCCGTGCCCGTACCTTTGGTTTTATGCGCGATCTGGAATACATGAACGCCAACAATCTGGCTCTCGGTGGCAGTATGGAAAATGCCGTCGCGCTGGATGACTATCGGGTACTGAACCCGGAAGGTCTGCGTTATGATGATGAATTCCTGAAGCATAAAATTCTCGACGCCATTGGTGACCTGTATTTAGGTGGTCACAGCATCATTGGTGAATTGGCGGCGTATAAAACGGGTCATGGACTTAACAATAAGTTGCTGAATGCGGTACTCGCTCAGCGTGATTGTTGGGAGTACATCACCTATGAGTCTCAGGACGAAGCGCCAATTCGCTATGCGCAACCCGCTCTGGCCTAATACTTTATGCTGAAAAAGCCGCCCTCGTGGCGGCTTTTTTGTTGTTTAATAGGGGCGAATGTCGCTAGAATAGCGAACCATAACAATTAAGCTGGCTGTCATTGCACCGCGGCTCAGAGCAGAACGATAAATAAGACGTCAAAATGAAACTAACAGTGACATTTATTGGTAAGCATAAACGCATCAGGCGCAGCATCAGTGTGCGCTCGATCGTGAGCCTTACCGTGTTATCGTCACTGTTTGTTCTTGTATCCAGCCGTTCTACCGACTCCTCCTTTGAAAACCTCGCCCGCGTAAAAGTTGCGCAGAATATTCTGGAAGCCGAGCAGCAGCAGGTAGATTCCCTTGCTGCCGCAACCGATGAACAGGTTAAGGCATTGGCGGCGCAACTGATGGCAATGCAAAATTCGCTGGATAAAATAGACGCGAAAACTCAGGTACTGGCCAAAGCAATGGGTGTGGATGAGCAGTCGGTGGGCGATTTCGGACTGGCATCAGCCACCATAAATAGTCAGCTGGAAGACGAAGAACGGCGGTTGTTATCGCCGATAAAAGCATTAAGCAGTCAGTTAAAGCACAAGCAGCAGCAACTGGCCGCACTTGAAAGATTGGTTACCGGGCACCATATAGATGAACAGATTAGTTTGTCGGGACGCCCGATAGAGACAGGATGGTTATCATCCTACTATGGCATGCGTACGGATCCCTTTACCGGACAACCGGCCATGCACAACGGATTAGACTTTGCTGGTGAAGTAGGCAACGATGTTGTTGCCACCGCGGCAGGCATAGTGACCTGGTCAGGCGATCGGTACGGTTACGGACATCTCGTGGAAATAGAACACGGCGATGGTTTAGTAACGCGCTATGGCCACAATCAGACTCTGCTGGTTAATAAGGGTGATTTGGTTACGAAGGGCCAGGTCATCGCGCTAATGGGGAGTACCGGACGTTCTACCGGCGCCCATGTCCATTACGAAGTCATTAAAGCAGGTCAGAAAGTCGATCCACTCCCTTACGTTTACAAAAAATAGCGTAAGCCTCTATTACACGCCAATCAATCTATTGTAACGCGACAGATTAATCTGCCGATCAGATTTTTTTGTTTTTGATAAATCACAGAAGTGGAAATACCAACACAATGTTTGCAAGCATGCTCAGGAAAGTATTTGGCAGTCGTAACGATCGACTATTAAAAAAATTACAAAAGCACGTCAATGCCATTAATGCGCTGGAAGCAGAATACGAAGCCCTTGATGATGCTGCGCTAAAGCAGAAGACGGCAGAGTTTCAGCAACGCCTGAAAGACGGCGCGAGTCTCGATGATATTCTTATCGAAGCATTCGCAACCGTTCGTGAGGCCAGCAAACGTGTGTATGGCATGCGCCACTTCGATGTTCAGATGCTTGGTGGACAGGTACTGCACTCCGGTAAAATTGCCGAGATGCGTACCGGTGAAGGTAAAACGCTGACCTCTACCTTACCCACTTACTTAAATGCACTCACCGGCCGTGGTGTTCACGTGATTACCGTGAACGATTACCTGGCCAAACGGGATGCAAACTGGAGCCGCAGTTTATTTGAATATCTGGGCTTGACCGTGGGATGTAACGTGCCAGGACTAGCGCCGGAGCAGAAGCGCGAGGCTTATCAGGCAGATATTACTTACGGTACTAACAACGAATTTGGTTTTGATTACCTGCGCGATAACATGGCGTTTAGCCCCCAGGATCGTGTGCAGCGTGAACTCTATTATGCGGTAATCGACGAAGTGGACTCCATCCTGATTGATGAAGCCCGTACGCCGTTGATTATCTCTGGTGCCGCCGAAGACAGTTCAGAGCTGTACTTACGCATTAACCAGATTATTCCTGAACTGACCAGACAGGATAAAGAAGACGAAGAAGGTAAGCATGGCGATGGTGACTTCACCATTGATGAAAAGGCCAAGCAAATCCACCTCACAGAGCACGGTCAGATTCACGTTGAAGAAATCATGAAACGTGAAGGTCTGCTCAACGAAGAAGAATCGTTATTTGACGCCGGTAATATTTCTTTACTGCACCACGTAAATGCGGCCTTACGCGCCCACAAGCTGTTTACCAAAGACGTCGACTACATCGTAAAAGACGATAACATCGTTATTGTTGATGAGCATACCGGCCGTACAATGGAAGGCAGACGCTGGTCAGAAGGTTTACACCAGGCGGTTGAAGCCAAAGAAGGCGTGAAGATTCAAAACGAAAACCAGACTCTGGCATCCATTACTTTCCAGAACTATTTCCGTTTATACGAAAAACTGTCGGGTATGACAGGTACGGCTGACACCGAAGCCTTCGAATTTAATCATATCTACAGCCTCGAAACAGTGGTTATTCCTACCAACCGCGCCATGGTGCGGGATGATAAGGCAGATTTAATCTACCTGACGGCTCAGGAAAAATACGACGCCATTGTGGAAGATATTCGCCGCTGCGTTAAGCGTGGTCAGCCTACGCTGGTAGGTACGGTGTCTATCGAAAACTCTGAGTTGCTGTCACGTATTCTCAAGAAAGAAAAGATTCCCCATAAGGTACTGAATGCCAAGTTCCATGCTCAGGAAGCCGATATCGTTGCGCAGGCCGGTCGGCCCGGCGCGGTAACTATTGCTACCAACATGGCGGGCCGTGGTACCGATATTGTGCTTGGTGGTAACTGGCAGGCGGAAGTCGATAAGCTGGAAAATCCAACCGAAGCCCAGATTCAGAAAATTAAAGAGCAGTGGGAAAAAGACCACGAGACCGTACTGGCTGCCGGTGGCCTGCACATTATTGGTACCGAGCGCCATGAGTCACGTCGTATCGATAACCAGTTACGTGGTCGTGCTGGTCGTCAGGGTGACCCTGGGTCATCACGTTTTTATCTGTCACTGGATGATGCCCTGATGCGTATTTTCGCCTCAGAAAAAATGGCCAGCATGATGAAACGTCTGGGCATGGAAAAAGGCGAAGCTATCGAGCATCCATGGGTAACCCGCGCAATTGAAAACGCCCAGCGCAAGGTAGAAGGACGCAACTTTGATATTCGTAAGCAGTTGCTGGAGTACGACGATGTTGCCAACGATCAACGTAAGGTGATTTACGAGCAGCGCAACGAACTGCTGGATGAGTCGGACATCAGTGAAACTGTACAGGCAATCCGCGAAGACGTTATCAGTGGCGTGGTAGATGAGTACATTCCACCCCAGTCGCTGGAAGAAATGTGGGATGTGCCCGGGCTGGAGCAGCGTCTTAAGGCAGACTTTGCACTGGACGCGCCAATTCAGCAATGGCTGGATGCAGACGACAAACTGTATGAAGAAAAACTGCGTGAGAAAATTCTGGATGAGTTAAACGCAGCTTACAAAGCCAAAGAAGACATGGTGGGTGAGCAGGTACTGCGTCAGTTTGAAAAAGCGGTGATGCTGCAGAACCTCGACAGTAACTGGAAAGAGCACCTGGCCGCCATGGACCATCTGCGTCAGGGCATTCACTTGCGCGGTTACGCTCAGAAAAATCCTAAGCAGGAATATAAGCGTGAAGCTTTTGAGTTATTCTCGAATATGCTGGAAGGGCTTAAGCTTGAGGTAATTACCATTTTAAGCCGGGTGCAGGTTCGCGCTGAATCGGATGTTGAGAAAGTGGAAGAGCAACGTCGTCAGGCCGACGATGTACCTAAGAACTTCCAGCATGCCGAAGCTGACGGTAAGCCATCAGAAGACGTGAGCGGCCCTCAGGCAGCCATGCGACAGGGGCCAAAAGTCGGTCGTAATGATCCTTGCCCCTGTGGTTCAGGCAAAAAATACAAGCAGTGTCACGGTAAATTAAGTTAAACCGAAAGCGCTGAATAAGAGGCTGGTTATCTGTGGTGAGCAGGTTGCCAGCCTTTTTTATGAGCAAAACAGGTAATGAGATATGAAATACATCGATGTGGCAGTAGGGGTAATCCTGCGCGATAACCAAGCCTTTGTCTGTTTACGCGCCAGTGATAAGCATCAGGGCGGTAAGTGGGAGTTTCCCGGCGGCAAAGTCGAGCCAGGCGAATCACCGGAGCTTGCGCTGGGCAGAGAATTGCAGGAAGAAGTGGCCATTGTAACCACGCAGTGTGATTCACTTATACTCATTGAGCACGATTACGGTGATAAGTGTGTACGTTTGCATGTGTACACTGTTACCGGGTTCGACGGCGAACCCACCGGTGCCGAAGGCCAGTCGGGTAAATGGCTGGCACTGGATAACCTGAATTACGATGACTTCCCGGCAGCTAACCGGGAAATCATTGATGCTCTGATGGCACAACAAGCGAAGACGACAAGTTAAAACCGGTAGCGTTTAAGTTGTTGCTGCATGCTGCTGATTTCGTCGACCAGTTGCGCACAGTTTTGCGCAACCTGGCGGGCGTATTCACTGTTCTGATTGCCCACATCCTGAATACTGCTCAGACGTTTGGCCACATCCTCGGTGATGCTGGCCTGCCGTGACGCCATGGTCGCCGCTTCCTGATTTAACTCAGTAATGGTAGCCACTGCATGCAGTGACTTCTCCAGGGACTCGCCGGCGTTTTGTGTCACTTGCACAGTAGCAAACGCATTGTCCTTGTTTTGCTGCATTTTATCAGCCGCCTCCCGACTGCCCTGTTGCAAGCGCTCAATCATCACGCGGATTTCTTCTGTAGATGACTGGGTGCGACTGGCCAGTGAGCGGACTTCGTCTGCGACCACGGCGAACCCGCGGCCTTGCTCTCCGGCTCGCGCAGCCTCAATCGCTGCATTGAGTGCCAGTAGATTTGTTTGCTCAGCGATATTACGTATAACATCCATGACGCCACTGATTTGTTCACTGGCAGCAGCCAGTTCATTGATAACCTGAACCGACGTATCGATATTTTGTGCCTGGGCCTCAATGTCCTTAATGGTTGCTGACAACACACTAACACTGTTGCGGGTATCACGGTCGGCTGCGCCGGCGGCTTCATTTGAATGGTTAATATTGGAGGAGACCGCCAGCGCATTTTCCTGTAGCGTGGTTAATGCGTCGCCGATGGCACTGGTTTCACCGGTAAGTTCTGTTACTGTCGAACTGGATTTCACCGCAGTGTCATTAAGTTGCCGGGACTGGGAAAGCATGGTGTCTGTGGCCTGATTTACGCTCCTCAGAGTGGTCTGTAGTTGCGAAAGCAGTTTATTAAACCCTTTTGCCATCTGGCCAAATTCGTCGCTGGTGTTGGCATTAAAGCGAAAGGTTAAGTCGCCTTCGCCCGAAGCAAGGTCGTATATCACTGCAATAAATTCATCCAGTGGCTTACCGACAAAATGTCTTATCAGATAGAATAACGCCACCAGGATAACCCCACTGACGACTATAATTTTGAGCAATATCGACAATACCGCACTGGTAACCAAGGCCGATTTTTCGTCATTTGAAGCCGCCAGTATTAACTCGTAGCCCCACTTCTCGAACGGAACTACGGTGACTTCCCATTCATCGCTGGCATTGCTGAGCGCACTGTTAACTAAACTTTCATTAACGTGGGAAGAATACATTCGAAGGTTACCCTTGCTGTCTTTCAGAGCGACAAATCCCTCTTCAAGTAATTTGCTTTTGGTTATGGCTTCTTCGAGAACATTGAGATCGGCAGAATAGCCCACGTACCAAATACCTATGACTTGTTGAGCCGCATTAAACATCGGCTCGTAAGCAGTGAGGTAAGGACTGCCGAGAATATCCACCGCGCCATAATAGGCTTTACGTTGTTTGATCTGCGCCATAGCTTTACCTTGCGGTGCCAGCTTGGTACCAATCGCCCGTTCACCGTCTTTGATAACATTGGTGCTGACCCGAATAAAATCATCGCCGGTTTTGCTAAACAGTGTAGCGGTGCCACCCATTACAGAGGTAAGACCGTCAACCAATGCAAAGTTATTGGCCTGTGCTTCGCCGCCAATAAACAGTTGGGTGGCCGGTGTCTGCTTCACCATTACTTCGCCACCCTGAGAGGGAATACCCATTTCATTCCCGCGTTCTTTTAGCAGTTTCATACTGCTAACCACACGTTCGTGCATTAGAGAATCAGTGACGGTGAGAATATTTGTCAGCCTGGCCGACAACTGTTCTTTTTGCTGGTTTATCTTATCTTCAGCCTCTGAGGAGGCTGAAACAGAAGTAATAATCGCAATCACCACCGCAAAAGCGGCAATGACCACTGTGATAGCAATTAGAAATTTACGCTGAATGGACATACTTACTCCGGCAACTATCGGGTTTTGCTGGCGTCCCTGCCTGGCAAAAAATGCAGCAGCTAAATTGGCTGCTTTGTTATTACTAGTTAATAGTAGAGTAAATTTACGATTCAGCTAATTTTTTGAAATGAATCTGATTGTCACCGGCGTTTCTAAACAAAAGCGCTAAGTAAGGTATTAAGGTATCGACGCCCCAGGGAGGTGACCTGCCAGTCGTTTGCTGTTTCAGCCAGCAACCCATTACTGATAGCCTGACCAATAGCATCTTGCTGTGGCGTGGTGAGAGAGGTACCGGTGAGTGCCGCGAAATCGGCTTTTGGGCAGGGCTCCACTAGTCGAAAACGGTTCATAAAAAACTCAAAGGCCAGATCGTCTTCCTCAACCTGGTTTTGATGATCAAGGTAAGGCCGGTTAAGTGTCATGTAACCACGGGGATGCTTTACTTTTACCGTGCGGTCAATAGAGCGATTCTCGATGTTGGTTAATTTGCCATGGGCGCCGCAACCAATGCCAATATAGTCGCCAAATCGCCAGTAGTTGAGGTTGTGCTTGCATTGGTTTCCGGGTTTACTATAGCCGGATATTTCGTATTGCTCGTAACCAGATGCCGCCAGTAATTTGTGACCTTCAGCCTGGATATCCCATAGAATATCATCGTCAGGTAATTCCGGCGGCCTGGAGTAAAACGGTGTATTAGGTTCAATAGTGAGCTGATACCAGGATAAATGCTTTGGCTGCTGGTTTATTGCCTGGCTTAAGTCATCGAGTGCGTTCTGCAGGGTCTGCTCCGGTAAGCCGTGCATAAGATCTACGTTAAAGCTTTTAACACCACTTTGTTCGGCTTGTGTAATCGCGAATAAAGCCTGGGCCGGGTCGTGAATGCGCCCCAGCGCGTTTAAATGCCTGGCCTGAAAGCTTTGAATACCAATAGAAAAACGGTTTACCCCTGCGGCTACGTATCCTTCAAACCGGGCCGCCTCTATGGTGCCAGGATTGGCCTCCAGCGTTATTTCGATGTCTTTGGCGAAGGGCACGCGTTTTTGCGCCTCAGTAAGCAGGTAGCCAATGCTTTCGGGACTAAACAGACTTGGCGTGCCGCCGCCGATAAAAATGGTTTCTACCGGCCGCTCACCGGTGAAGCGGGCGTCCTGCTCTAAATCGGCCAGTAAATGGGCGATATATTCCTGCTCTGGTAGCCCGCTTTTCAGCGCGTGGGAATTAAAGTCACAGTAGGGGCATTTTTGCACACACCAGGGAATGTGAATGTACAGGCCCAGAGGGGGTAACCGCATTACAGACCTTTAATACGTGCCAGCAACTGTTGCATGGCCAGACCGCGATGACTCACCGCGTTCTTCTGGGCTTTTTCAAGTTCAGCAGCTGTGCACTTAAACTCGTCCACATAAAATACAGGGTCGTAGCCAAAACCGCCTTCACCATGAGGATGGCGGGTAATGCTGCCGTGCCATTGCCCTTCACTAATAAACGGGATAGGGTCGTCAGCGTGGCGCATCATGACCAGTACACACTGAAAGTGCGCGGCACGGTTTGCGTTGTCTTCGCCTAAAGCGGTAAGTAATCGCGCAATGTTGTCGCTGTCTGAGGCGTCTTCTCCGGCGTAACGTGCCGAGTAAATACCCGGAGCACCTTGCAAAGCATCAACCACCAGGCCAGAGTCATCGGCGATAGCGGGTAAACCGGTTTCCTGCGCTGCATGGCGGGCCTTAATAATGGCATTTTCCACAAAGGTGGTACCGGTCTCCGGCACACTGCTGACGTTGAACTCACTTTGCGGCAACACTTCGATATTAAGCGGTGCGAACAAGCTGGCAAACTCTTTGACTTTCCCGGCGTTACCGGTAGCCAGAACCACTTTAGCAGGCAGTGACATAATCATTATCTCTTCTTCTTTTTGGCGGTTTTGGACGTTTTGGCTTTCTTTTTCTTAGTCTTATTTTCCGGCGCTTTGTGCTTAGGACGCAGGCCTTCAACAAACCGGGCTTTAAACGGCTCATCCATGTAGCGCGAGACTTTACCGACCATCTCAAAATCATGGGCTTCGATTAACGAAATGGCAGTGCCTTTAGCGCCCGCGCGCCCGGTACGTCCTATACGGTGAACGTACACATCGGCCTTGCGAGGCATATCAAAGTTAATCACATGGCTGACATTGGGTACATCGATACCGCGGGCAGCCACATCGGTAGCCAGCAGAATATTCAGTTTGCCTGATTTAAAGCTGGCCAGGGCGGCATTACGTTTGTCCTGGGGCATTTCACCCTGCAGGTAACATACGTTGACGCCCAGTCGCTGGAGGTTTTCACGCAGCCATTGCAGGCGCTCACGGGTTTTAACGAACACCACGGCGCTGGTGATTTGTTCCTTAAGGATTTTTTCCAGTAAGGCAAGCTTATGTTCAAGGTTATCGGCCAGGTGATACCACTGGTGAATTTTGGCTTTCTCACGACGTGGTGGATCGGCTTCGATGATTGCCGGTTCATTGAGCAGATCATTGGCAAAATGCCGTACGCCAGCGCCTTCCAGCGTGGCCGAGAACAACATGTTCTGTTTACGCCAGCGGGCTTCAGAAGCGATTTGATTGACGATGCCGGAAAAGCCCATGTCCAGCATGCGGTCGGCTTCGTCAAGAATTAAACATTCGATGTCACGGCAATCTGCCGATTCCTGTTCGATGTGTTCAAACAGACGACCGGGCGTAGCCACCAGGATATCAAGGTTTTGCGACAGGGTTTCCCGGTCGGTGCCGTAGTTAATACCGCCGGTGATCACACCGCAAATCAGATCGGTGTGGCGGGTAACGGCAACGGCTTGCTCATAGACCTGTAGTGCCAGTTCACGGGTCGGGGTCAGAACCAGAATACGGGTAGCGCCCGGCTGTTTGCGCGGAAAATCCAGCAGAAACTGACAGGCGGGTAATAAGAAACCCAGGGTTTTACCTGTTCCGGTTGGGGCTGAGGCCAGAATGTCTTTACCTTCCATGGCCTGAGGGACCACCATAGACTGGATGGTAGTAGGGCGGCTCAGGCCCATATCCGCGAGTGCCCGGCACAGGTCATCGTCTAATTCTAGTTGTTCGAATGTCATAAAAATACGTCTGTCGCATGAATGGCGCTATTGTAGCATTAAATCTGCTGAACGCCGTGATTTGTGATGCTCTGTTCAATCTGTTTTAGCCGTTGCTGGCTAAGTTGCTGTTTGATGTCGGGACCTTTATGCCCGGCAGCAATAATGGCTTTCACATCTACCTGATTAGCCGCTGTCAGGGCACTGGTAAATACTGCATTAAAATGTTGCCCTTGCTTAGGATAAACAACGGTAAACAGCGGCATCAGGCGCTCGAGTCGTTCGGGGCGGCGCCAGGCATCGCAGGTATTGAGCGCGTCCAGTAGCCATTCGCTGTGGTGAATGTGTTCGGCCAGTGAAGGCAGAATTCTTGCCGCCAGTTGCGCACAGTCGGCTTCCTGATTGGGTACCTTGAGTCTTTTTTGCAGAGCTTCTAAAGACTGTTGTTCAAGGGGCCAGCATACTGTCGCCCACCGCACAGCTAACGGATGTTCAGATGCTGCTGCCTGCTGCAGTGAATCTGTTATTGATTCATCTGATATGACCGCTTCAAGTTCTGGCATCCAGGCCTTAAGTGCGCCGCATTGCTGTAATACGCTAAGATACACTTCGGGGTTATCTTCCATTAGCGCCCGGCGTGTCTCCTGCCATACGCGCTCCGCACTCAAATGGCGGATATCGTCAGAAGTTGCCATGACTTGCATTAGCTTCATGGTTTCTTCTGCCACGCTAAACCCCAGGTAAGCGTAGCGGGCGGCAAACCGTGCAACCCGGAATATACGCAGTGGATCCTCGCTAAAAGCCGAAGATACATGGCGCAGTAACCGCTGCTGCAAATCTGCCTGGCCATTGTACGGGTCAATGAGTTCGCCGCTGGCGGATTCTGCCATGGCATTGATGGTGAGATCCCGACGCAGCAGGTCTTCTTCAAGGGTCACATCAGGCGTGGCATGGCAGCTGAAACCAGTGTAGCCGCCGCCGGTTTTTCTTTCGGTGCGGGCAAGAGCATATTCTTCCTGAGTTTGCGGGTGCAGGAACACCGGGAAGTCTTTGCCCACCTGCGTATAACCTTCAGCCAGTAACTGCGCCGGCGTTGCGCCCACTACTACCCAGTCACGCTCGGTGACTTTGCGATGAAGTAATTTGTCGCGTACTGCGCCGCCAACCAGATAAACCTGCATGCTTACAATCTGCTGTTGAATAATGGGCATATTATGCCTGAGTAAACACCTGAAAACACGGTGTTGTTGACTTCAACCGACAGTCTGATAGTTTACCGGACATATGGACAGTTCAGCTGGCACAACATGTTTTTACAATATTTCGGGTTAACTGATAATCCGTTCTCCATCGCGCCCAACCCTGATTACCTGTATATGAGCCCGCGTCACAAGGAAGCGCTGGCGCATCTTACCTTTGGGTTGCGGGAAAGTGGCGGCTTCGTAATGCTAACCGGCGAAGTGGGCACCGGCAAAACTACCGTTTCGCGTAAGTTGTTGCAGCAGTTGCCCGATTCAACCCAGGTGGCGATGATCCTTAATCCCACCTTGTCAGCTATTGAGCTGCTGGCAACGGTGTGCGATGAGCTTAATATTGAAACCGATCCTAATCAGGCCAGCCTGAAATACTTTACCGATAAGATTTTACAAAAACTGGCAGATAACCATAACGCCGGTAAGAACACCGTGCTGATGATCGATGAAGCGCAGCACCTGTTACCGGAGGTGCTCGAGCAACTCCGGTTGTTGACCAACTTGGAAACCAATCGCGAAAAGCTGCTTAAGGTGGTGCTGATTGGTCAGCCTGAGTTACAGCAATTGTTAAAACGTAATGAGCTGCGTCAGTTGGCGCAGCGGATCACCGCACGTTATCATCTGTTACCCCTCAATGCCGACGAAGTAAAAGCTTATGTGAACCATCGCCTGAGTGTGGCCAACGGCGATTTATCAGTATTCAGTGCAGCCACGGTGCGCACCATGTACCGGGTAGCTGCCGGGATCCCTCGGGTAATTAATTTGCTTTGCGACAGAGCCATGACCCTGGCTTTTACCCAGCAAAAACCGGTAGTCAAAAAGCACCTGTTTTTAGCGGCGGCAGAACAAATTTTAGGTGAAGACGTGGTACAGCAGCGCCTGCGCGGCCAGCAAACACTGATATACGCCGGTATTTTCTTCAGCGCCCTGGTGGGCGGCTATTTGTGGGGCATGGCATGAACCAGATCATTCCCATACAACAAGCTTCGCCTGGCATGATGATTGTGCAGGTGACAGCGCAAAATGGCCCGGTGAAAATCAAAAAGTCCGGCCTTATCACCAGCGATGCCATGATCCAGGGGTTGATTGAGATGGGCGTGCAGGAAATTGAATATGATCCTGAGCAAACCGTTGAGATCTGCACCGATGAAGCGCTGGTGACCACTGAACAAACACCTACTCAGGCGCTATTGCGCGGGCAATACGACACCCGTGCACAAAAAGCCGATAGCGCCATCAGCGATCAGTTTAACCGCAGCTTATTTTTACCCACGGTCAATGGCCTGCCCGGACAATGGCAGCGCTTATTTAAGCCAGTCATGACAGGATTGTTGCTGGCCATAGGTGGTTGCGCTACCGGCTACTTGCTGGCTGTAGGCCCTGCAATGCTGAAACCGTTATTAGATGGGCCGGACACGGTCAGTGAGCGGGTCGTGAGTCAGACTGTCGTCGTTTCGCCGCCTGCGGTACCGAGCTCACCTGTAGCGGCAGTTGAGAATGCTAAGCCTGCCGCTGAGATGGCCGGTAAAGCAGAAGAAAATAGCCCATCAGAGCAAACAGCAACCAACAGGGTGGCTAACACCGACAGGGAGACCGCAACGCCTGAACCTGCAGCGATTGAACCAGAAATGCCAACGGCTGAAGAAAGCGCCTTGGTAGCAGACAATGAAAGCGATAAGGTGGCCGTGTCGCCTGAATTGATGGCCCGGTTTAATAAAGTACTAACCGATCTGGAAAAAGAAGAGGCTCGTGGTATAGAACCTTCAGCATCTGACACAGTTGTGACGGTGCATGATGATATTCAGCGGGTTGATCAGTTACCGGCGCATCTGCTTACCCGTTTACCAGCAATGGATTTCAGTGCCCATATGTACGCCTCTGCACCAGCCGACCGTTGGGTGCGGGTGAATGGTGATGACAAGGGGGAAGGCGACTGGATCGCCGATCGTGTTCAGATAGTCAATATTGAGGCGCAACGGGTGATATTGCGCTTTGAAGGTGAGGTGTTTAGCATGACGGCGCTCACCGACTGGTAATTTCTGTGCCGGTTAGGTCTTATTCACTTACCTGTGGAATAAACACTTCCGTGAAAAACTTCGGCAGGTTTATGGCAAACTCATCGGGGCCAATACTGCTCTCTATCTCATCGCTGCCTTTGGCGAGATCTACCCGTTTTACTTCCTGGAAATGGCCGCTGTTGATACTGTAAAACGTCATTATCTGTGGTTGTAACAGGTTAGAGGGGTTGCGCCGGCTGACAATGCCCAGTTTGCCGCTTTTCAGCTTAACCAGTGAACCAACCGGGTAGATACCCAGAACGCCAATCAGGCGGTTTACCAGCGTTTGTTCGAGGCCCTTGTTGTTAGCCAGTGCTTTCAGTACCTTGCTGGTCGGCATGGCATTGCCAAAGGGGGCTGGCATACCTAATCGCGAAAATTCATCAACCACAGCTGCAAGCTGCGCCAGCGGCTCAATATCGTTACCGCTGAGGCCTTTAGGGTAGCCCGAGCCATCAATTCTTTCGTGGTGCTGACTGACGATGTCTTTGACTACTTCCGGCAGATCATCGCTATGTTCTATAGCCGCCAGGGATTCATCGACGTGGGTCTGATACATCATTAAATCAGTGCCG
>CENT01056729.1_pt1 | contig 43280 bp, 34 predicted proteins | sample 530141 | NCBI WGS metagenome assembly CENT01 (sample SAMEA2591074, study PRJEB7988) | marine metagenome | isolation source: saline water (ENVO:00002010), including | reverse complement strand
CGTTCGCGATACAAGCCGAAGTTTTTAGAGCACGATGCAGCAACAATAACCTCAGGAAGGTTTTCAACAAGAAGGCGCATACCGTAGGCATCTTCTTCTAACCCTTCACCAAAGCCCAAATAGGCCACATCGATAAACGGTAAAAATTCACGTTCTTTAGCAACGGCTAATACTTCATCCCATTGTGCATTCGTTAAGTCTGCACCTGTTGGGTTGTGGCAGCAGCCGTGAAGTAACACTATATCGCCTTTATCTACGTTGCGAAGGGTGTCCATCATGGCATCAAAGCGAATGCTTGCAGATGCTTTGTCGAAGTACGGGTACGTTTCTATTTCTAAACCCGCAGAGCCGATAAGCGGAATATGGTTTGCCCATGTTGGGTCGCTTACCCATACTTTTGCTTTGTCGTTACAACGCACTAAAAGCTCAGAAAGAATGCGAAGGGCACCACAGCCACCTGGAGCCTGAACGGCAGCAACGCGATCGGCCATCAGTACTGGGCTGTTTTTACCAAGTAATAGCGATAGCATACCATCGATAAAACCTTGGTTACCCTGAGGAGTAATATAGGTTTTACTGGTTTCACGCTCTAATAATAGTTGTTGTGCTTTTGACACACTCGAAAGAATAGGGGTATTACCTTGCTCATCTTTATATACGCCAACACCCAAGTCTATTTTACTCGGGTTGGTGTCTTCTTTATATGAAGCAGAAAGGCCAAGAATTGGATCTGGGGCAAGATAGGGTAATACTTCAAACACGATATGTCCTCACTTTGGTGTGCAAATAGTGGTCTGCAAATAATGGAAAGCAAATGCTAGCAGGCACGCATTATGCCATTGCTGATAGAAAAAACGACACCTATTCGTTGAAAATATTTCAATTTAATATCGAATTTTGTAAACCTCGAAAGATTTATTCTACAAACCCGTTAAATTTTGAAGGAAAATTCTCGTGTTTGCGTCGTTTCTCCCTTTTCTGTGAAGGTTCGTTCTTTAAAGCTGAGCTCGCCGTTGCTATCAACCAGTAATATAGTTGATGTTCGCGTACCGTAGCTGGGTATGTTAATAAAAATGGAAGACAGCGCTTTTTCCCATTCATAACCAATGCCAGTACTGGGAAGGTGTTGGTCGTCTGCTTTGTCCTCATTGCGCAATAGCGCAAACAAATCTTCGGTGTTTATCGTGTCGTGCTGTAATACGTACTTATTTAAGCTTGTTACACCTTGGGTAACCTTGGGCCATGGGGTAACAATGTCGGCATTTGAAAGGCCAAACACACCCTGCTGTATAGGGTGTACAGAGTTGTTCACGTTATTGTAAACATGCAAAGCGCTCTCACTGCCGAACACCAGGTTATAGCCGTTATAGTGGTGACGAGTGTCTTTGAGCTGTTGTAAATACTGATCGGTTGATTGCTCAGTTAACTGCTCTGTTAATTTTTCCGTGAGATGGCCAGTAACTTTTGCGTTATCGTCTTTCAGCCAGTTGGTTACCAACTCACCTCGCGAAGTCGCGTCTGTTCGCACTTCAGATGGTGCACGTACGTTAGTAATGGCCGCAATTTTCCCCTGTCGTGTAACGCCCATCCATGTACCGTTTGCTTCAAGATCTCTGCCTGCCAATATGGATGGGTTGTCGTTCCAAAATGCTGCGGGAGCCGTTGGCCTTTTATAAAATTCATCTCTATTCGCCGCAATAATAAGCGGGTAGCGAGGGTGCTTCTGCTGAGCAATAAATAAAATACACATATTTACACCTTATTCGGTATACCAGTACCGTCTGTCTGTGCGTACTATCGGGCTGCAATCCGGTTGTTTTAGCGTATGCTTTACTGTGCGCTTGCCGTTAATCGTAGATTTGCGTTTTGATTTTCTTTACTCTTAACGCCTTGAGCAGTATGAGAATAATAAAAATGAATAGCAATAACACTCTCAACAAGAAAGACAAAGAGACAAAAAGCACCACCATTTTGAAAATCAATGAGTTGCAGATAGATGACCACATACCGCGGCAGTGGCCGCACTGGTTATCGTCATTTGCTACCTTTGTGCTCACCAAACGGGGTTGGCGTGTAGAAGGGGCTTTTATTAATCAAAAGAAAGCCATATTGGCGGTTGCGCCTCACACAACCAACTGGGATTTTTTTATTGGGTTGTTTGTGGTGTTTTCACTGCGTTTAAAATTGAATTTTTTCGGCAAACATACCATTTTTGTTCAGCCACTCGGGTACATCATTAAAAAGTTGGGCGGCATTCCCATTAAGCGAAGTAAGGCTCACGGGGTGGTAACCAGTATTGTTGAGAAGATTAAGCAGGCTGATGAATTAGTATTGGCACTGGCACCTGAGGGTACGCGAAGCCCAATCTTTCCTTGGAAAACCGGTTTTCTGCACATTGCGAGAGAGGCTGATATACCTATTCAGCTGCTTTCGCTAGATTATCGCACTAAAATAATCCGATTTGGCCCCGTCATTCAAAAGGTCGAAAACATTGATGAACAAATGCAAACTATCTATACATTTTATGATAATGTTTGCCCAAAATACCCAGAAAAATGCATAACACGGCCTCAATAGTCCATTTGAAAACCACCACGGCTTTTTCTATGCGCACAGCATCGATTTGCTATTTCGTGGTTTCTGAGGTTGTCGCGTAACTTTACTATCGGAGTTTTACCCGTGACAAAACAGGGATTCACTACCCGTCAAGTCCATGCCGATCGCATGTTAAACACGCCAGAGCACGGCGGTGTCCATACTAGTACATCAAATTCTGTGCTGTTTGAATTTAAAGATGCTCAAGGCATTATCGACGCTTTTCAGGGTAAACGTGCCGCGCATGTTTACTCTCGCTCTTCTTCACCGTCTGTGGCTGCGTTGCAAAACATGCTCAATCAGCTAGAAGGGGGAGTGGGCACACTTTGCTTTAGCACGGGAATGGCAGCTATTAGCAGCACCTTGTTTGCGCTACTTAAAGCCGGCGATCACCTTATTGTAAGTCAGTATCTTTTTGGTAATACCCGTAGTTTTTTCGAAACCTTAAAAGATTTTGGTATTCACGTCACCTACACCGATGTTACCGATATTGAACAAGTAGTAGAAGCATATCAGCCCAATACCAAAGGGGTTTATTGTGAAACCGTGGCCAACCCGGTGACTCAAGTTTCAGATTTACATGCCATAGGGCAGTTTTGTGAAGAGAAGCACATTCTCTTTATGGTTGATAATACAATGACACCGCCTCCGCTTTGTTATGCAAAAGACTATAAAGCGTCACTCATATTTTGTTCGTTAACCAAATACATTGCAGGCCATGGCAACGTGCTTGGTGGTGCTGTTACCGATACCGGTCATTTTAACTGGGAAAAATACAGCAATATCAAACCCGCATACAAGGTAGCCGATAAGGCGCAGTGGGGAATTACACAAATTAAGAAAAAGGGCTTAAGAGATTTGGGCGCTACCCTTGCGCCAGAGTCGGCCACCGCCATTGCATTAGGCATGGAGACCCTTGGGCTTCGCCTTCAGCGCAGTCAGCAAAACGCGTTAAAGTTAGCCACATTTCTCGATAACCACCACAGCGTGAGTGAGGTTTTTTACCCTGGTCTTGCTGACCATCCACAGCACTTTATGGCTCGAGAGCAGTTAAGTAATGGTTACGGTGCCATCTTAAGCTTTAATTTAGTGGATAATATCAACCCAGTAGCGTTTTTAAACGAAATGGAGCTGGTAATTTGCGCCACGCATTTGGGTGACAATAGAACACTGGCGTTGCCAGTAGCACCGACTATTTATTTTGAAAATACCGCTGAGGAACGAGAGAAGATGGGTGTATCAGACAACATGCTTCGCATTTCAGTGGGTATTGAAGATACCGACGACCTTATTGCCGATTTTAGAAATGCGCTACACGCAGTAGCTAGCTAGTAGTCAGGCAACTCATACAAAAAAGGGGCGTAAGCCCCTTTTTTCATTCATGCAATTTCGTAAATCTTGAATTCAAATAAATTTGCATTGAACGGTGACCAATCACCGTTCATTGAGCTTGCTTGAAACCATTGTTACTCAAAATCACTGCTTTTCGAAACTACTACTATTCGAAACCTAGCGTCACTTGACCGCGGATCTCCCCAGAAGGAAATGCATCTGAGTGGAAGTTCGTGTAATAGCCAGCTGCCTGCATGGTCATCATTTGGTCAGCGTCAAGCGTAGTGCTGCTTGGCACAGACCACACGCCGTCCATACCTTCAAGACCTAGTATCACACCACCGTTCTCACCCGCTGCACCTTCGTGAATGTGTGCCATGTTTGCCGTCATACCGGTAATGGTAACACTACCTGACAACGCGCCTGTGGTTGTGTTTAACGTAAATGCACCAGCGCCAGTCGCAGCAGTTTCAACCGCTGGCACTTCCTGATCGCCAGTAGCGACAATACCAAACACTTGAATATTGTCTGGTGTAATTTGACCGCGGATCTCTCCGCTAGGATTTGCTTCTGTGTGCACATTCACATAATGTCCACCAGAAAGCAGTTGCGATGCTACGGCTTCTTCTAATTCAACATAGCCATCTGTCATCCACGTGCCAGCAGTCATTTCGTTTTCTACTAAGGTAACAACAACGCCGCCGTTTTCGCCCGCAAAACCACTGTGGATATGCGCCATGGTTGCATTGTCTATGGTAGTTGCAGCAACAAGGTATACAGAATCTGATGTAGTATCAAAAAGGGCGTAGCCAGAACCAGAAACCATTGTATCTACTGCGGGAACAGACTGGTTGCCGCTTAATGGAAATGTAACCACAGCAGTGGTGTCCGGAACAATTTGTCCACGTACTTCGCCGCTAGGATTCGCTTCTGTGTGCACATTTAAATACCATTCACCGCTCGTTAATGCGTCTAAATTACTAGGTGAAATATTGGTTTGTGCAAGTTCGTATGTACCGTTGCCCGCATCAGTAAGAGGAAAGGCGACAGGTCCGTTCATACCTAAACCGCCATCATGTACGTGCACACCTGTAACATCAGTTAAGCCAGATACATCAACGCTCACGCTGAATGCCGGTAAGTCTTCGTCAATTTCTACTACGGCCGTAGCTTCAGACATTGTGTCAACTGCTGGCACCTCTTGTGAACCGCTTAAACTAACGTTATACGTCATGTCTGCATTAAATGCTGGTGGCGGTGGTGCCAAACCATCTAATAGTGCTAACTGAGGAAGATCGCCTTCCATGTCGCCGTCTAACGCGATGGCTGTATAAATGCTACCATTTTCTAAACTGAGCACACCGGTTTCAATTGCCGCTGTTTTTGTACCAGTAGGGGTTACGGTTACCACGTAATCGCCTTCTGCCAAGCTTACATAACCTGTTTCAGCTAAATCGCCAGTAGAATAGGCAATATCGCTAAACGCTGGGTCTACCGCATCAATTTCACCGTCAGCCGTTACATAGATATCTACGTTACCAGCGCTTGGTGAAGAATGGACAATACGCACTTTAGCTTCAGTGGCGACTGAACGTGGTACATCTACCAGTACGTCCAATTCTGGTGCCGCTAATGTGTTATTAGCAATAGCGGTATACGACATACCAATCTCAAGGGTAAGTTCGGCATCATCAACAGCCACAATGCTGTTATCAGCATCTGCTACTACGTCAATTAAATAATCGCCAGGAGCAACCGAAAGGTAGTCTGTAGTACGAGGAAACTGAATACCATCAACTAACACTACTTCATTGTTCGCTATAACATCTACAGCTGGTGCATCACTAATGCCGTGCACAACGCGAACGTCAGAGGGAGTTGCTGCGTCCCATATCTTAAAGCTTCCATCGCCGTCAGCGACTAGCAATGTAACAGGAGAGTCGCCTGTTCCCACATTGTTTGTAGCTGCAATAAGTAAGTCTGCGCCATCAGTAAGCTCTACCGTACCAGAATCGTACACAACCGTGGTTTCACCAGCAGGCGTAATACGAATTTGATAATCACCCGCCGGTACTTGCGTAAGGCCTGTGGCGTCGGTGAATTCTGCGGTTACAAGAGGTTGCTCTGCGCTTATGTCGGTACCCGGTGCAGTAACGTAAACGTCAACAGTAGGCGCTAATGATGCGGCGTGAACAATTTGTACTTGCGCGTTACCTGCTTCTACTGCTGTTTCTGAGCTGGTAACAGGTAATAGTGCCAGTGAACTATCGCCAACGTTGCCCACTGCAAACACGTCATAATTTGTGTCTGCTTCTAACGTAAGGTCTGCCTGTAAAACTTCTGCGTTATCTCCAGGTAGAATACCTGTAACGCCAATATCGTAGGTTCCTGTCTCAACTTCAAATCGCGAGGACGCTACTTGGTAATCTACGTTTTCTAAGTTATTTAAAATGGCATCGTTCGCCGTAATATTTACCATGGGGGCATCTGAGGCAGCATGCACTACACGTACGTTGGCAAATTCAGGGGCGGGGGCCGGTTGTTCAACATAATCATCGTCATCATCATTACACCCTACTAAAAATAGGGGTAAAATCGAATACGCCAGTAGCGACTTAGTCCTTCTCATCGTTGATTCCTCTAATTGGTGTGAGACCATCAAAGTTACGCCATCATTTTATTTACAGATCATTAACCTCATTAACATTAAGAAAGTGTAATACTTTTGTATAAGTATACTCTTTTGGCATCGTTGTCTTTAACGCCTGAATTTACCCTATTCCTTTAAATAACAAATGGTTAAGGATTTTTGTAAAGGTATCGTCGAAACGCATAAAGGGTAGGCTTTTGGTGCGCTGAATTGTGAAATGAAAATAAATGTTAAAAAAATTTCGAAGTGCGTGAACTTAACGGAAAAGTTGTGGACTAACAAAGTGTAGTGATTGAAAACAGATTAATGTGTTTTCTGCAAAATGTGTGTTCCAAGTTGAGTGTGTTTCTCGCCCCGCCTGTGTAGCGGGGCTTTTTTATGCCTGATTGGCGATAGTTTAAACGGCTAATTTAAACGCTGCGTTAGTCGTTAATTAAGGCTTCTACATCTGCCACAAAACTTGCATCAGTTGGCTTTGTAGAGCTTGGGTAGTGCGTTATCTTGGTGCCCGTTTTATCAATCAGGTACTTATTAAAGTTCCACGATGGTGACTTGCCTGTGGCTGCTTTTAGCATGCGATACATTGGGTCTGCATCGTCGCCGCGCACTGACGTTGGTTCAAACATTGGGAATTTCACGCCATAGGTTAGTTCGCATAGTTCCGCCGTTTTGCCTTCGTCCTTTGCTTCTTGATTAAAATCGTGAGATGGAAATCCTAATACCACAAAGTCATCGTCTTTATATTCACTGTAAAGGGCTTCTAGTCCTTCAAATTGAGGCGTGAAACCACAATAGCTTGCTGTGTTAACAACAAGAACGGCCTTGCCAGCATACTCATCGCATAAATTAACGGTTTCTTGAGAATTCAGTTTACGCTTCATAAACTTCAATACACTAGGACATTCGTTTGCCATAACCGGCTGGAAAAGCAAAGCAGCTATGGTGACAACACCTGCAGTAATTCCTTTCAATTTCATTGTTCGTACCCTCTGACATAACATGTGGACTTAATTTAAGTGAACTTAGTTTGTTGCTTAACTAATTATCAGCAATAGACGATAGCGCGCCTGGTTTTTTTAGTGCTACTGGCGAAATAAAGCGCTAATTGCGAAGTTATACGGTTCTAGTTTGCAAAAAGGAACATTAATAACCGTGTTTGTTATGCGTTTGTTGCACTAACGATAACGATGAGTGTTGACTACATCAATGTAGCTTTGCGTATAATGCTAGTGGGTTTCACATAACAATGATGAAAAAATGAAAAAATATAAAGCATTGCTTATCGCCGCCAGCGTAACGATTGCACTGGGTGGTTGTGTAAGCACTAACGATAAGAAAGACACAAATACAGCTACATCATCCAATAATATTCAGTCGATGGTTACGCCACAAACGGCGGTGATGTCTACCGCTGGTGAGGGTGAAATTACCCTAGAAAGAATTATGTCCGATCCACAGTGGATAGGTGCATTGCCAACTAACATGGGGTGGTCGGTTGATGGTAGCGCCATTGTTTTTGAGCGTGAAAAACAAAATAGTACACTCACCGATGTATTTGCTGTTGAAGCGAGTACCCTTAAAAACGAAGCAAAAGTTCCATTAGCCGACATGCATAAATATCGGTTCGATGAGAGGGTAGTGAGAGATGATGGCGTTGTTGCTTACACGTTTGAAGATAGCGTGTACGTGCAATTTACCAATGGCAACACGGTGCAGCTCACCCGCGGTGGAAATGCACTTTCGACGCTCTCATTTATGACCGATGGGCGTTTAATGGCGCTAAGCGGAAACAAGTTTATTACTATCGACCTTACCAATGGCGTAAGAGAAGAGTTAGTAAGCTGGGAGTTTGATGACAAGCCAGAGCCAGTAAAACCAGCAAAAGACTATATTGCCCAAGAGCAGCAATCTCTTATCGAGTACATTAAGTTACAAAGACAAATAAGCGAAGAGCGTGATAGCGCCAGTGCACAACTTGCGGCAGCCAACAAAGGGGTAGCACCTGAACCGTTTTATTTCGATAAATCACATCGCCTAGCTGGCATTAGCGTATCACCTGCTGGAAACTATGCCGTAGTGGCAACCACTGAAAGCAAGCCTACCCGTGATGACAGCGACATCATGCCGCATTATATCCAAGAAGACAGCCGTATAGCGGCTAAATCGGTAAGACAACGTGTGGCCGATGCCGAGCCTGTAAACCACGAACTGTGGCTTCTCAATTTATCTACAGGTGAAAAACAAGCGTTAAATTATTTTGACTTACCTGGATATAACGACGACGTATTGGCCGATGTCAAAACCGAAAATGCAAAGGCAAATGGCGAAACCTATGAAGTAAATAGGTTGCCTCGCCCAATAACGCTATTACAAAGCTGGTATTGGACCAAGCCATCTATACGCTGGCACAAAAACGGCAACGCAGTGGCGGTTATGTTAGAAGCGTGGGACAACAAAGACAGATGGATTGCCACTGTCGATTTAGACAATAAAACCCTTGAAAATCAACATCGCCTTCATGATGACGCATGGGTAAACTATCGCTTTAACTCTTTTGATTGGCTAAATAACAGTGAGACGTTGTACTTCCAATCTGAGCATACAGGTTACTCGCACTTATATTTACAAACACCTGGTGAAGCGCCTGTTGCGCTAACTAGCGGCAACTATATTGTTGATGACCTTACGTTAACCGCTGATGATAAATACATTTACTACAAAGCAAACAGCGAACACCCAGGTATTTATGAAATTTACCGTGTAAATACGCAAACAAGAGCCATTGACACCCTTACCGATCTTAACGGCATCACCGATTACACGCTCAGTCCAGATGATACTACATTGCTTTTAAGCCATAGTAAGGTAAATCAGCCAGCTGAACTTTACGTAAAATCGTCAACTGGCCAACAAAAGGCACAACAAATCACGTCTAGCACCAGCGACGATTTTGCCTCGCTACCGTGGGCTGTGCCGAAAATTGTTGCCATTAAATCGTCACATACCGACGCGCCAATTTATGCTCGTGTTTACCTGCCTGAAGGGTACGACAGCACAAAGAAAAACAAAGCGGTTGTCTTCAATCATGGCGCAGGCTATTTACAAAATGCCCATATGGGGTGGTCGGGCTATTTCCGTGAGTACATGTTCCATAGCATGCTTGTGCAACAAGGCTATGTAGTACTAGATATGGATTACCGTGCTTCTGCGGGGTATGGCAGAGATTGGCGAACGGCTATTTATCGTCAAATGGGCACACCAGAGGTGCAGGATTTACGCGATGGCATCAACTATTTAGTGGAAAATGCTAATGTAGACAGAGAGCGCATCGGCACATACGGCGGTTCGTATGGTGGCTTCTTAACCTTTATGTCTATGTTCACAGCGCCAGATTTATTTGCTGCTGGTGCCGCATTACGACCGGTTACCGATTGGGCGCATTATAATACGCCGTATACATCTAATATCCTCAATACGCCTGATGTAGATCCCATTGCCTACGAGCGCAGTTCACCTATTTATTTTGCAGAAGGGTTAGAAAAGCCGCTGCTGATAAATGCGCCTATGGTTGATGATAACGTCTTTTTCCACGATACCGTGCGTTTGGTACAACGGTTAATTGAACTAGAAAAAGAAGACTTTGAGACGGCAATATACCCTGTAGAGCCACACGGCTTTGTTCAGCCAAGTTCATGGTTAGATGAATACCGTAGGATCTATAAGTTATTTGACGAAAATCTGTAGTCGTATTCTACATTCATAAAAAAGCCCAACACTCGTTGGGCTTTCTTTGGGCATTAGTTGGGATTTCGTTGAGCTGTTACAAATAACCTTCCGCTGTTTTACGCCCGCTTTGCAGTACTTATCATTAAAAGAAAAATAATCAATCCGCCCACTGCACCAAACATATGGGCATCAACGGCTACTTTTGCATCAATAAGCTCAGCAACCTCCGAGCTACTGCCATTATACTGTTCGTAGCCCACTTTAATGGCAATGCCTACAAGTAATAGCCACCCAGATGTCATTTTTTCTTTGATATCCATACAGGCGCCCCAAACAAACAAACCGTGCAACGCACCAGATAAACCCGCATACCAAATCAGGTTTTCTGAAAAGAAATAGAGACCTGCGCTGGTGGCTATACAGCACCATATAAACACTTTTAAAAATCGAGCTGGCAGGTAGTGCTCGCCATGTAGGGCCCACAGTAGAATTAGCCCAACGATATTAAGCAATAAATGATACCCATTGGTATGCACAAAATTACCCGTGATCAAGCGCCACGTATCTAGCCCTTGTATGGCGTAACGGTCGTAGGCAAGCCATTCGCTAGCTTGCGGTTCAAAGAAAAAGGCAATCAAAGCGCAGAGCGCTATTATTAAAGGGCCTGCACTGTACTTAAACGAAAACGGCAGTGAAATCATCAGCGTTAGTTATTTTTTTATTTTGAATTTGCTCGCTATGATACAGAAAATTACCCTACGGGTGAAAATAGATATGCGCCCGATACCATAAAAATGTCGACAGAGAAGGAAAGATAATGTCCTTAGTTTTAACTTCGCAAAGTAACCATACTCTTACCATTACTATAAACAGACCGGATAAAAAGAACGCATTAACCCGAGAAATGTATCAGCTAATGGCTGATGCGCTTCTAAGTATTAAAAATGACGGCGTAACAAAAGCTGTGGTAATTAAAGGAAACGGCGACTGTTTTACCGCGGGTAACGATATCAACGATTTTGCCGCACAAAAAGAAGGAGCTCAGGTACCCGAAACGGCGGCGTTCATGCGTTCACTCATGACCTGTCCTGTGCCCGTTATTGCTCAAGTGCATGGGTTAGCAGTAGGAATAGGTACCACGTTGCTATTACATTGTGATTTTGTTTATGCCACACAAGACAGCCGATTTGTTCTCCCTTTCATCAATTTAGGGCTTGTTCCTGAATATGCATCAAGTTATCTTTTACCCAAAGTGGCGGGACACGTTAAAGCTGCTCAGTGGTTGATGCTAGGCGAACCATTCACAGCCGATGACGCATATCAGTTTGGCATGCTCACTGAGGTGGTGTCGTCACAAACCATCGATGATGCAGTTTCAGCAACCGTTCAAAAATTGATAAGTAAACCCAGCTTTGCCTTATTGCAGACAAAAGCGCTACTCAAAGGTGAGGCAGATTATGTCAATCAGCAAATGAATGCCGAATTTGATATTTTTCTAGAAGCGCTGCGTACCCCTGCTGCACAAGAAGCGTTTGATGCGTTCTTGAAAAAGCGTCCCATTAACCCAGAGAAATTTAAGTAAGAGGAAACACGATTTTGAGGTTCAGTTCTTTGTTAAGCACGTCAGTATTGGCTTTTGCATTAACCGGCAGTTTACTTTCCAATGTGTACGGTAAACAGGCTCGAGAAGTCGGCGAGCCCGAAGCGGCCACTGGGTATGTTGAAAAGAAAGCCTTTGAAGCCGATGAATACATGGTGGTTGCTGCTAACCCCTATGCATCATGGGCGGGAAAGAACGTCATTGAAAAAGGCGGTAGTGCAATAGACGCCGCAATAGCCATTCAATCTATGCTTACTTTGGTAGAACCTCAATCTTCAGGCATTGGTGGCGGTGCGTTCATTCTTTACTGGGATAACAAAAACAAAGTTCTGCACACTTTTGATGGTAGAGAGTCTGCGCCTAAAGCAGTCAACTCACATTGGTTTATCAAGAGCAACAAGCCAATGCGTTGGATTGATGCTGTAGTTGGTGGTAAATCGGTGGGCGTGCCAGGCGCTGTAAAAGCCCTTGAATTAGCCCATGCTGAGTTTGGTACGCTACCGTGGAATACCTTGTTCGACGACGCCATTAATACGGCCACAAACGGCTTTAAAGTGTCACCCCGTTTAGCCAAGTTGGTTGCGTTAGACTATCACCCAGGCCTAAAAAAGTTTCCTTCTAGCTCTACCTACTTTTTCCCGGCAGGTATGCCGTTAAAAGAAGGGACAACCAAGAAAAATAGAAAATTAGCCAAAACCCTAAAAGGCATTGCCGACAATGGCAGTGATTATTTGCTCAAAGGGGAATTGGCACAGGAAATTGTTGATGCAGTAAACTCTGCAGAAATAAACCCTGGAAGCATGTCTCTTGAAGACTTAGAAAGTTATGAAGCCATCAAGCGTAATGCAGTGTGTGGTAACTATCACGAAAAACGCATTTGCGGCATGCCGCCACCAAGTTCAGGGGGCGTCAATGTGTTTCAAATCTTAAAGATGCTTGAAGATAAAAACATTGGTGCTTACTCACCAGACTCAGCAGAGTTCGCTCACTTATACACTCAAGCAAGTGCACTTTCCTATGCCGATAGAGAGAAGTACATAGCAGACAGTGACTTCACTAATTTGCCATTTGCAGCCATGATCAATACAGCCTACTTACAGCGCAGAGCCCAGGGGATCAGCGTTGATGAAAAGTGGCATCGAGCCAGAGCAGGCAACCCTTACGCTGGCACCGAAATAGCCAAAGGCACATCGATGGAGTTACCTAATACGTCCCATGTTTCTATTGTCGATAAAGAGGGAAATGCGGTTTCTATGACAACCAGCATCGAATTTATGTTTGGCTCAGGCATTATGGTAGGAGGTTTCTTACTTAATAATCAGTTGACTGACTTTTCTTTCTCGCCAACAAAAAATCGTTTTCCTGTTCATAATCGCGTTGAGCCTGGTAAACGTCCACGTAGTGCTATGAGCCCAACCATGGTGTTTGATGAAGAAGGTGAGTTAGAAGTGGTAGTAGGCTCACCAGGTGGCTCAAGAATTGTAAGCTATGTTGCTCAAACGCTGATTGGCATGATTGATTATGGTCTTAACATTCAAGAGGCGATAAATCTGCCTAAGATCACCAACAGAAACGACTATACTGCGTTAGAAAAGGGCACACCTATTGCTGAATTAGAGGGGCCGCTTAAAGCGCTTGGTCATAATGTTAAGGTTATTGATTTAAACAGCGGGCTACATGGCATTCAGTTTAAATCTGGAAAGTTAATTGGCGGCGCAGACCCTCGTAGAGAAGGTATTGCTGTCGGTAAATGATTGCTTTGCGTTTATGCAAAGTAGCAAAGAGCAACATCGATAAAAGAAAGGAAAACGAAACATGGGTTTTTTGCTGAACGTGTTAATTTGGGTTGGTGTTGTTATTTTTGCGCTATTTTTCATTGGTTTTATGGCAGCGGTAAAGTTAAACAAGCGCCAAGACAGTAACAGCGATGATAAGCCATAAACGTTTATAACCTATAAAGCCTACATGGCTATTACACGGTTAAAGACCGCTATTAACGACTGTTATACGGTTAACGACTGTTATAAGGTTAAAGACTTCGTAAAACAAAACAGCCCAAGGTGTGAACGCCTTGGGCTGTTTTTATAAGAGCTTTGTATAAGAGTTTTGTGTAAGGTTTTTTTAAGACTCTAGCTTTGCGATTGTGGCGCAACATTACTTGTCGAGGTCGTGAGCACGAAACGCATTGGGCAGTAATTCACCAATGGTGGTTTCATGCGAATCTCCACTCTTTGTTACCATAGTAACCGGCGTATCATCGCTAGCGAATTCTGCAATCTTTTGTCTACAGCCTCCGCACGGAAAACACAGTTCTTCGTTTGGACTGGCAATAACAATGTGTCCAATACGTTTGTGTCCGTTTGATACCATATTGCCAATTGCAGTGGCCTCAGCACATTGCCCTAACGGAAACGCAGCGCTTTCAACATTACAGCCTGCGAAAGTCTCCCCAGTACTTGTTTCGATGGCGGCGCCAACTTTAAAGTTAGAGTAGGGGGAATGTGAGTGTTGCTGTGCGTTAAATGCAAGTTGTGAAAGTTGTTCTAGGTTATTTTTCTTCATGGGTACCTTTGTTACCCGCCTAATGCACTTTACTTTTCCTATCAAATGCGAGAAGGTTGGCGGCATCAGCGCCGCTTCAAGTGTATGCTTCTTATACTGGCGGTTTTTTCTTTTTCTACAGAATGCTTTTTTACCATGCGCAGAAACGTTAGTCTCATCTTTTTTTCTTTATTCGTTTGTATTTTAACCGGTTGCGCACAAACGCAGCCTGTCGAGCAACGCAGTCAAATGGGGAACTTGCTTTTAGCAGAGCCAGCACCCGCGAATCCACGTTCGCAAATGGCCATTGCCCGCTATAATCAAGTGCTCACGAGTACCGCATTATCAGATGACGACAAAGCAGAACTTCATTTTCAGCGCGGCATGTTATACGACAGCGTAGGGTTGAACGGTTTAGCACAGTTTGACTATAGCCAGGCGATAAATTTAAAGCCCGACCTTGCTGAAGCCTATAATTCAATTGGCATTCACTACATTCAACAAAACGACTTCATTCAAGCGTATGAGGCGTTTGATTCAACCCTAGAAATTAACCCAGATCTCGATTTTGCTTTTCTAAATCGCGGTATTGCACTTTACTACGGCGACAGGGCCGAACTTGCCACCAGCGATTTAGATACGTTTTTTAAAAAAGACGAAAAAGACCCGTTTAGAGCGTTATGGTCGTATTTTGCCAATCACGCTATATCACCACAGCAAGGCGCAGAGTACTTGGCGTCGGTCAGGCCGTTACTCGATAACGAACATTGGGCTACTTCATTAGTAGATTTGTTTCTTGGTGTTGTTGACGAAAACGAAGTGCTAAACTCATTGTTACAGGGCATTACTAGTCAAAAAGCACTTACCGACAGGCTTTGCGAAGCGTACTTTTATTTAGGTAAGTTCCACAGTCAAAATGGCAATAGAGGAATAGCTTCAAACTACTTCAAATTGGCGCTTAGCACGAATGTTTATGACTATGTAGAACACCGCTACGCGCGTATAGAGTTAAACCGACTGCGTCAGCGCACAGCTGAAGTGTCCACTGATGATGAATAGATAAGCCTAGCTCATGCGCGGTTTATTCTTAGCAGTGTTCGCACTGCTCATTGCAGTGGGCGACACTGGTCGCTACGCACCCCAACTTGTGGCTAATGCGACAACAGCACTTTCCTACGTGCGAGAGCAAGCACAGCTAAAGCTTCCATCCGAACTTAGTGCTGAAAACACCTATCGGGTGCGATCTGCATTTGCCTTACTGTGGCACGCAGCACAATTAAATAGTATTGAAGCACAGCAAACACTCATGACGTCTATTGAAGAGATAACGTCTCATCAGTTGAATCCAGAGTCACACTTTCCAATCCCGCCAGGGGAATCTACAGATTCTGATGAGCTATCGCAGGTGTCAGGTGAGCTACTTCAACACCGGGGAAACGAACAAACAGCCGCAAACACATCAACCCATGTACCAAAGCTAAATGCCATCTATTGGCTTGAGAATCTGGTGTCGATAGATAATGCAGACGCAGCGTGGTTGCTATACCAGCTTATCGGTGAGAAGAGTGCTTCAGAGCGTTTTATGGCCCTTGCCGCTAAAGGCAATGTTGCTGAAGCGCAATTGGCGTACGCCATGTCGTCGCAGTCTCCTGAAAAGCGTGAGAAGTGGTTAATCCGCGCTGCCGAACAGGAGTATTTGCCTGCCCAAGCGGCACTTGCCGACTGGTATTTGCTGCATGATCAAAACAAGAAAGCCAAGCCTTTACTTGCTGCCACGGCATCATTAGACATGCAAAGCGCTTTTAAGTATGGCCGGCTATTATGGGATGAGGGCAACGTTGATGAAGCAAAAATCTACTTAAAGAAAGCCGCTAATCTTGGTCAGCAACAGGCAAAAGATGCGCTTGCCATTACACAGCGTTACAGCGTAACAGCACTAGGCGATATAAAGCCGTTTGACTGGCCACAGGGCAATCAGTGTTTACAACGAATTCAGCCATTTGCGGCCTCGCTGGCTACCATGATCCGTGCCGATAATTTTTATCGTCAATTCAATAACGATGAGCGGCTAGCGTCCCTGTCGCTGTGTGTTGCCCCGCCAATTTGGTTACCTAAAGACGCGTTGTCATGCAGCGACGATTACAATAATAGAAACGTGCTGGGATGCGACGTAAAGCCATTAGCTAATATCGCGAAAAAGAGGCAGTTTAGCCATGCGGTAGTGGTTGCTAAGCAAGGAAAGGCAAACGTTCAAAATGGGGTGATGTTTTTAGACATCGGTGATACGTATTCGGTGTTTGTGCACGAGTTAGCCCATTTTGCAGGCTTTGCCGATGAATATCCCATTGCCAGAAGCATGGCCAGAAAGATATGTGATATTCAACGTATCAGTGACTTTTCCCCGCCAAACTTAGTGATTGATAGCCCGCACTATTACGCCCCTGTCGTTACCGTGTCCCGTTGGGCGAAAATAGACCCCAACACAATAGTGGCGAAGGCAAAAACCTGTGAAGGCGTATCTAAAAATAGCTATAAGCCAAGCCGGCGCATTACTTTCATGGAACACCACGATACAGGAGCCATACCGCCACTGTACTTGGTGCTTTGGCAACAGCAGCTAGAGAAACAGCAGGCTCAACGTCCTATCTCGATGAATTTTTTCCAAGCATTTCACCGCCAGGGCGACCAAAAAGAGGCCGCACACTGGCTTGCCAAATACGAGGCGTTTGTTGGTAAAACCTCTTAAAAAGTTAAAGACTCTCAGGTTCTTTCTAGTTTCCCAGCGACGTTTGTGCGTCTTGTTTTAGTTCATTTACCCACATTGCGGTGGCGCCACAAATGGCAACTGGCATAATAATAAAGTTAACCACGGGAATAAGTGAAAACACATTCACCATCATACCAAACGTCAGCGCCTTTCCTTTGTGTTCTGATAAATGAAGGCGCATGCGTGTAAAGGGCACTTTATGATTGTCGTAAGGATAATCACAGTACTGAATCGCCATCATCCAAGCGTTAAAGAGAAACCACAGTACTTGGCCAATAACGGGTAGTAGAAAAAAGAGAATAAGAAAACCAATAGCGCGAGGTAAATACCATGCAAGTTTTGTCAATTCCCGACCAATAGTGCGCGGTATGTCTTTAACTAATGCCATTACACCTTCATCGCCTAATGCCTCACCGGATAAATGTCGTTCTACTTTTTCTGACAATACGCCGTTAAAAGGTGCGGCAATCCAATTAGCAAGGGTGCCAAAAATAAGCGCAAATATTAATAGAACGCTTATTACTGCTAGTGGCCACAATAAAAAGGTAATTGCTGTTTTGACCCATCCTAACCATTCTGGGACTAAATTAATGACATAGGAGATACCAGTTTCAATTTGGCCAAATAAAAAATAAAACGCCAACGAAAACAAAATAAGGTTAATGCTGAAGGGAACAAAAACGAACCGCTTTAGCCCTTTGGTTTTAATAAGCGAAAAACCCATAAAAAAATAGTGTACGCCGCCAGAACTCATTCGCTCTCCTTTGATAAATCAGCTGCTTCGGTGATATGAAACTAATAATAACATCTTAATATCAAGGGCGTGTTGATCTTTGTTGTACATTTTTGCAACGGTCTGTGAGCTATTTAATCAAGGCGAATGGTTGAAGGTGTAGTGGGCTAAATCGAAACCATTCAACGCAGAGTAAATAGCTCACAGGCGCTGCCCGAAGGGGGCGTTATGGAAGCATTTTACTCTTTGTCGCAGCCCTTTGACTTAGCCCACTAGGCCTACAGGACTGCTTCGCGATTAAAATGCTTCCATTTAGCCCAAAACTCGTACAGCAAAGTTCAACACGCCCTAGGGGCGTGTCAGACTTAAATGTTAATTGTTACAAGCTGTATGTTTTGGTAGAGTCTTTGCCAATAATAACAACTAAAACAAAGTGCTATTACATTGTAACGTGTAATGGCATGTTAACTGGTATACGCAACTAACGTGATTACCCTTAATTTTCTGCCTTGCACTGAGCGTATGAGTTACCGCCAGCGACTGAGGACTTTGTGTGCGTCTTAAAAAGATAAAGCTTGCGGGCTTTAAATCTTTCGTTGAGCCTACCTCTATACCATTTCCTGGTGAAATGACGGCTGTGGTTGGGCCAAACGGTTGCGGAAAATCTAACGTAATTGATGCTGTTCGTTGGGTGCTCGGCGAGAGTTCAGCCAAGAACTTGCGCGGCGACGCCATGACTGACGTTATCTTTAACGGTTCATCATCGAGAAAGCCCGTTGGCCAATGTAGCGTTGAATTGATATTCGATAATAGCTCTGGTCGAATATCTGGCGAGTATGCTAACTACAACGAACTGTCTGTTAAACGCCTGGTTACTCGAGAAGCACAATCTACTTATTTCCTTAACGGAGCGAAATGTCGTCGACGGGACGTCACCGATCTATTTTTGGGAACCGGGCTAGGGCCGCGTTCTTACGCCATTATCGAGCAAGGTATGATATCGCGCTTGATAGAGTCTAAGCCGCAAGAATTAAGAGTATTCATTGAAGAAGCCGCAGGTATTTCCAAGTACAAAGAGCGCAGACGAGAAACAGAAAACAGAATAAAGCACACCCAAGACAATTTAGAGCGCCTTACTGATGTAAGGGATGAATTGGGTAGGCAGCTAGAAAAACTGCAAAGGCAAGCCGCAGCGGCAACAAAATATAAAGCGTTGAGAGCGCAAGCGAGAGATCTTAAAGGCCAGTTAGCAGCAATTCGGTTTTTGAAAAACAGTGAGCATATAGACAAATTAGAACAAAACAAAAGCGGGCTCACCGCTGAGATGGACGCGTTAATTGCTCGCCAGCAAGGTGATGAAGCGGGTGCAATGGCCTATAAAGAGCAGCAGGCAGAATTAAAACAGTCTATAGATGATTTACAACAATCACTTTTCTCAACAAGCACTGCCATTACCCGTTTAGAGCAAAACGCGCTGCACGCCAAGCAAAGGGTGTCGCAAGTAGAGCAGGAAATTACGCGGTTAGCACAGCAACAAAGCTTATTAAGTATCTCCTTGAGTGAAGCACAATCGTCGCTATCGAGTTCTAATGCTGCCTTAGTCGATATTGAGCCGGAAATTGAGCTTAAAGAAGCGGAGCTTTATAGCGTTAAGGAGCGATTTGAAGACGCGGAGCAAGCACTGCGTGATTTTAATGCAAGGGCACGAGAGCAAGAGTCCACTTATAATCAACTGAAAAGCAAAGTGCAGCAATGCCATAGCCAAATTCAGTCTTTGATGAGCGTGCAGCTAAGAACGTCACAGCGAATTTCTGACATTCAGCAAGAATTAGCGCAAACTGAAAATGAAGATTACGAAGAGCAAAGTGCGTTATTAGATGCGCAACTCGAAGAAGCTGAAATTAATCAAAATGAACAAAAAGATGCTATTCACGATATAGAGCAGGATGAATTACTGGCGTTAAACGCGGTTAAGCAGCGTGTTTCTGAACATGATAGCGTGAAAAGTAGATGGCAATCCATACAGTCTAGCCACACGGCGTTGTCAGCGCTACAAAGTGACGCTTCGCGACAGTTTGTCAGTGGTAACGGTATAGATAGTCATGACAGTAAAGACGATGACAGTAAAGACAGCCATGATAGTAAAGAGAAAATAGCGGAAACTCTGTGGCAGTCAATGACGGCACCTGAGCGCCTTGCCCCGTGTATCGAAGTTATCCTCAATCAGCTCAACCAGCCTTTACTGGCAAACCAAAACGATATATCTGCACTTTATGAAGAAAGCAATGCGTTACCAAATGGCGTGCGAATTTATACACATCAGGCTTTCATTACCCATGCTAGTACCGGCACATTAGCCCATGCAATTCTTGAGCAGAAACAGACCGAAAAAGTACCAGGCTTTTTAAACGATATTTTTCTTTGCGAGACAGACAGCGAGCTATTTAGCACGAACACCCAGAAGAAGTTAAAAGACACAGACAAAAGTGCCATTTCATTAACGGGTTTATGGTGTGGTACCAACTGGATAGTGAAGCCTGGTGATATTGAAGACGGTGTATTGCAACGAGCAAATAAACTCTCACAACTAGAGCTTGAGCTCGTTGAATTAGAGCAGGCTAAAAGCGTGTGTGCTGATGCGCTAGAAAGAGAAGAGCAAAACCTCAATCAAGTACGAGAGGCAAAGCAGCGTTTACAATCATCAATAATGGAAAGCGAAGGTGCCTTGCAGCAACTAAAAAACGCCCGCTCATTAATTGAAATGCAGCAACAGCAGCAGCAAGTGAGATGCAAAAAATTATATGACGAGCTGTCATCTCAGCAAGAATTGCACAAAGACGAGGAAGCGCAGTTAGAACAGCTTTCTGAAGATCTCGCCGTGCACGAGGCTCAGCTGATTGAGTCTGAGGATTACATGAGTGGCGTGGTTGAAAAGCGCGAACTAGCAGAGCGCAATCTCAACGAGCTTCGCGGACAAGTTGAGATGCTAACGTCTACAAAACATGAACTTGCATTAAAGAAACAACAGTTAGATAACCACCAGCAGCTGTATCGCGAACAGGTTACGCGTAACGAAAGTCAGATGGGCGAGTACGCTGAAACCACCGCCAGACTTAAAGACGAACTGTCAAAACTCACTTCACCACAAGAGCTTCAGCACGAAGAGCTACAGCACTTACTGCACACTAAATCGGAGCTTGAACAATCGCGCAGTGAGGCACTTGTGCGTTTGGAAGAGGTTGAGCAATGGCTACGAGAAGCCGAAAAAGGGCAGCAGTCATTAGCGAAAGACATTCAAGCTAGGCAAGCACATATTGACTCTTTGAATATTGAAATTGAGGGCTTTCGTGTTCGCGCTAATACAGTATTAGAGCAGCTTGACGAGTCAAATCAGTCTCTTAAAGCACTTTTGGCTGAATTGCCAAGTGATGCTGATGAAAAGATATGGCAACAAGAGTTGGAAAAAACACAAGCAAGTTTGCAGCGTTTAGGCGCGGTGAACTTGGCCGCAGTAGAAGAGTTTGAAACTCAATCACAGAGAAAGGCCCATCTTGATGAGCAAAATAATGATTTAACCGACGCGCTGGAAACCCTTCAATCTGCTATTCGTAAAATAGATAAAGAAACAAGAACGCGTTTTTCGAATACCTTCGAGCAGGTTAATGAAGATTTAAAAACACTGTTTCCAAAGGTGTTTGGTGGTGGTTCTGCCTACCTTGCGCTTACCGATGACGACTTGTTAGAAACGGGTGTCACCATAATGGCTCGGCCACCTGGCAAGAAAAATAGCACAATTCATCTTTTAAGCGGTGGAGAAAAAGCGTTAACCGCTTTATCATTGGTTTTTGCAATTTTTAGATTAAATCCGGCGCCGTTCTGCCTTCTTGATGAAGTTGATGCACCATTAGATGATGCAAACGTCGGGCGTTTTTGTAATTTGGTGTCGGAAATGTCGCAAACAGTGCAGTTTATTTATATAACCCATAATAAGATAGCGATGGAAATGGCAAGTCACCTTACTGGTGTCACAATGGCGGAGCCAGGAGTGTCGCGGATGGTAGCCGTTGATGTTGATGAAGCCGTTGCATTCGCAGAAGCATAACAAAGGGCGAAAGAATTAAATGGAAGATGAATTACGTCTATTTTTACTGTTAGGTGGTTCTGTTTTTATCATAGGCATTTTGGCCCATGGTATATGGAAAATCAGAAAAAATAGTAAGCCAGAGCGCAAGGAACGTTTAGAGCCACGACAGTGGAACGATAGCCCAGATAGCGATGTTGAAAGTGATGGAGCATCAGATAACGGTGGGTTCGACGAACTCGGTGTAGGCAGTGTTCGCGTCATTGGCGGCAACCGTTCGTTTCATGGTGATGACGCTGATGAGAACCGCTTTAATTCAGATAACGAGCACACGTTGTCAGGCGGTGATAATGGCACTTTCAGTAATATCAGCAACGATTCCAGTAGCAACGATTCCAGTGCGTTTGCCGATGACGCTGATAGAAAGTCATTTGCGGAAAATAGAACGCAAGGCGACGACGACGCTTCCCGTTTATCTGATAACGCAAATTCGGTCAATATCGAGCAGGAATGTGATGATGCCCAAGAGCAGCGCTCTACGCTTTATGGCTCAGTGATCACCAATCCAAAGCCCCATTTGCAAGGCCAGAGCCGCTCTTCTAGTGACACTGCACCGGTTCAAAATGACAACATAGCAGATTTTCCAGAGCCTCCAGGCTTCTTGTTGAAGGAATCTGAAGCGGCTTCTCATGGGTCTCAAGCGATTGAACAAAGCGACGCTGAAAACGAGAGTTCGGAGTCTCTTTCTGATTCAACCAGCAGTGTAAGTACGAGCGCACAAAATAATGCATCAGAGACGGCAGAACATTCAGCCGACGCTGCCAATACAGCGAGTGAGTCGAAAAAATACCAGCGTTCTGAAGTACCGAAAGCTACCTCGACGTTGTATGTAGATGCGACTAAAGAAGAGACTTGTGAAACGAGTGCTCTAGAAAACGGCGCTTCAGAGTCTAAAATTGTAGAAGGTCAGTTTGATAAAACAGCTGCACCGCAGCGGGTAGAACCTACTTTTTCTGGCTCATTGCGAGAGAAGGGCGAAAATGAACGTGCGGCCAGTCATCACGATGAGCTTGCTGGTGAGAGAAAACGATTCTCGAAAACCAAACGTACAAAGCCCGCGGCGAGAAAACGGGAAGAGCCAAACTTTGGTGATGATCAAATGCGTATCGATTTCGACGATAACGATACTCAATCTTCTAATCAGGCTTCTAGCGCGTCCTCTAATCAGGCCGCATCAAACGAGTCCTCTCACACAGCCGCACAAGAAGTGTTAGTGCTGAATGTGCGAGCAAAGAATGACTTGCCTATATCTGGAGCGGCTTTACTGCCTATGCTACTGACGTTGGGTTTCAAATTTGGCGATCAGGATATTTTTCACCGCCACGTTAACTCAAACGGAAAGGGACCTGTGTTGTTTAGCCTTGCTAATATGTTCAAGCCAGGCGTGTTCGATATAGACAATTTAGAGAACTTTGACACCCAAGGCATCTCGCTGTTTATGATCCTGCCCATTGAAGGCGATCCGCATCAAGTGTTTAATATGATGCATAATGCGGCTCGCAAATTAGCTGATGAATTCGATGCACAAGTGCTCGATGGTCGTCGCAGCGTGTTAACAAAACAAGGGCTGCAGCAGTACGTTGAGAAAATTCGAGAATTTGAGCGCAAGCGAATGATTTCGCGTAGCTAGGTAGAGGCTTAGCTAGAACAGCACTATCTAGAACCGCTTGGGTAATTTATAAGGACTTGCTTATCAAGTCCTTTTTTCATTTAAACAGATGTCTGAAGAGAAACTCATGATACCTGTTTAACGTTTTTCACTTTTATTATGGCGTGATACCGACTCTATGTCCGATACCTTAGAGCAAGCAAAAAATGATGTTGCGACGCTTCGCAAGCGTTTGAACGAGTATAACTATCAGTACTATGTACTGGACGATCCTTCTGTACCAGACGCACAGTACGACCGCGACATGCAGTCTCTTATTGCATTAGAGAAGCAGTTTCCAGATTTATACAGTGCTAACTCACCAAGTCAAAAGGTGGGCGGCGCGGCGCTGTCCTCATTCGAGCAGGTGACTCACGATGTGCCTATGCTATCGCTAGATAATGCGTTTGATGACGCATCGCTATTGGCCTTTGAAAAGCGCTTGAAAGACCGCTTAAAAGATACTACGACGCTCGCATTTAGCTGTGAGCCAAAGCTTGACGGACTAGCAGTAAGTATTCTTTATGAAAATGGAGAACTTGTGCGAGCAGCCACCCGCGGTGATGGGCAGGTTGGCGAAAATATTACTGCTAACGTTAGAACCATTGCCAATGTACCTTTATCGCTTCGCGGAGATAATCTGCCAGCGCGTGTAGAAGTGCGTGGCGAAGTTTTCATGCCCAAAGAGGGGTTTGAAAAGCTCAATGATACTCAGCGTGAAAAAAGTGCGAAGGTTTTTGCTAACCCTCGAAATGCGGCGGCAGGAAGTTTGCGGCAATTAGACTCTAAAATTACCGCTAAACGCCCGCTAATGTTTTACTCGTACTCACTAGGCGTGGTTGAGCCGGAGTCGTTTGACCTACCTAATACGCACAGTGAGCGCCTCAATAAGCTTGCTTCTTGGGGCCTGCCTTTGTGCCCTGATATCGGTACTGCTGAGGGCGGAACCGGTTGTTTAGATTACTACAATCTTATCTTAAACAAACGGGATGCACTTCCTTATGACATCGACGGTGTTGTGTTTAAGGTTGATGATATCTCCATTCAACGCACCCTAGGTTTTGTCGCTAGAGCACCGCGCTGGGCTATTGCTCAAAAATTCCCGGCCCAGGAAGAGGTGACTACATTAGTAGATGTAGAATTCCAAGTGGGGCGTACTGGCGCGATAACGCCTGTGGCTAGACTCGAGCCTGTTTTTGTAGGCGGTGTAACGGTATCGAACGCAACGCTCCACAATCAAGATGAAATAGAGCGCTTGGGCGTAAAAATTGGCGATACTGTGGTGATAAGACGGGCTGGCGACGTTATTCCTCAAGTGGTGTCTGTGGTAGAGGCTAACCGCACTGGTAATGAGGTAGATATTAATTTTCCAGCCCAATGCCCGGTGTGTGACTCGAAGGCTGAGAAATTAGAAGACGAAGCTGTTGCGCGCTGCACAGGAGGGCTAATTTGCCCAGCCCAGCGTAAGCAGGCACTCAAGCATTTCGCTTCTCGTAAGGCGTTTGATATTGACGGTTTAGGCGATAAGCTTGTTGATCAGCTTGTCGATGCTGATTTAGTGCATAGTCCAGCCGATTTCTTTACCTTATCGCTTAGTGGCTTAATTGGCTTAGAACGAATGGCCGAGAAGTCGGCGTCTAAGTTGTTAGACTCACTTGAGGCATCTAAGCAAACAACGTTAGCCAAATTCTTATATGCGTTAGGCATTCGTGAGGTAGGTGAAGCCACTGCTGCAAACCTTGCAATGCATTTCACCACGCTTGAGGCTATTCAAGAGGCGTCCATTGAGTCATTAATTGAGGTGCAAGATGTAGGCGCTATTGTAGCCGAGCATATTTTCAATTTCTTTAATGAAGCGCACAACACCGATGTAATCGCCGCCTTGTTAAGTGAAGGCATCCATTGGCCTACCGTTGAGAAGCCTAGAGAAGACAGCTTGCCGCTAAAAGGTAAAACCTGCGTCATCACCGGAACGCTGAATGAAATGGGCCGAACAGATGCTAAATCGCGACTTCAGTTATTAGGTGCAAAGGTTGCAGGTTCAGTATCCAAAAATACGGATTTTTTGGTAGCAGGTGAAAAGGCAGGCTCTAAATTAACCAAAGCTCAAGAGCTTGATGTTGCAGTGTGGGACGAAGCTGCGCTAATTGCATTTCTTGACGAACACGAAGGCTAGAGATGCTTCAAAAGTGGATAGCGGCGCTAGAAAATATAGTAATCATATACGGCGCCGTTGTTCATTGTGTTAACAACACTCTTCATCAAGAGAGCATTGCGATTGTAGGGGGTGTATTACGGGGCTATCTTACAGAACTATCTTACAAAGCTATATTACAGAGATGTTTTATAGAGATAGTTTACAGAGCTGTATCGTAAAAAACTATCGTAAAAGCTGATAGCAAAAAACCTATAGTAAAAAGCCTACAGTGAATTCGTTTTCAAGTTCCGTCTCTGCTTTCTGCGTTCCCACGCTTTGCTCACTTGAAAGCGCCATACCCAATTAAGCGATAAATAACCTAGCAGACCAAATACGACTGAACAAATACCACAACCAACTAAAAACGCTGGACCAATGGTATTTATGCTTTCCACCACCCATTGCCAACTAAACTGAAATTCAAAATGCTCAGGCTTAGTCCCCAGTACAGTAGTACCCACCTTGTACGCGCCATAAAATATAGGCGGAATAGTAAAGGGATTCGTTATCCAAACGGTGGCGACTGATAGTGGAATGTTGGCTCTAAAAGGAATGGCAACGCCTGCAGACAGCCACATTTGAAAAGGCACTGGCCAGAATGCAAAAAAAAGTCCTATGCCGAAAGCGCCCGACGCAGAACGACGATTCAAATGCCACAGATTTGGCTCATGAAGCACATGGCCAAATATTTTGAGTGCTTTGTTTTGCTTAATGCTTTGATGATCTGGCAAAAAACGTCGTATGAATTTCTTAGGCATAAACTTCGATGCGTCTTAAAATTAGAGTCAAATAGAACATGATAGCTCGCAATCCATTACTAATAAAAAAGAAAATATGTTCCGCTGAACGTGCTTCACTTGCCACACTCCGCGTAATACGCATTAATGACTACGTAGACACATGGTAAATCGTATCACAATTTGGCTAATCAGTTTTTGCCTGGGTGCGTTAAGTGCCGTCTTTTGGCCTCGGCTACCTAGCAAAATCGAGTTAACGATTCTGTGTACCTTATGCCTGCTGCCCATACTTCTATCCCTGTATAGCAAGCACATCAACAATACGTTGGACACTTTGAAAGGCAAAGCCGGTAAAGGCGTCTGCTTTTGTGGCCTAGTATTGAGCGGTTGTGTTGCCGGAGCACTGGTGGAGGCGAGTGTAGGGTATTTACACTATGCTTGGCAACTACCAAACGACAAAATTCAAAAAGAGATCACAATTCGAGCTCGTGTACTTAAGGGCGGTTGTGTTCCCTCAGACAATATCCTGTCTGAGCACGATTCTACATGCGACAAAAGTTATAAATACTTGGTGAAATTTATTGCCTTTGAACCAAAGGTATCGCCGTATAATCGCACCGAAACTGAAAGCAATGCCGAGTTATTGATGGGCAAGAAAGGACTGCTAACCTCGTCTACTTACACATTTGTCAAAAACGCTGATGTCGAACACTGCCTACACAACGGCGATGAATTTACAGCGGTGGTAAAGCTTAAGCCTAGATACAGCACCCAAAATCCCGTTGGGTTTAATAAACAAATGCAGCTACTGGTAGATAACGTTCATGTAACTGGATACATCAAAACTTTGCATTCGGCGTCCGTTACCCATAAACACAGCTTCCGATTACGAATGGCTGCGGTGTTACATACTATCGACATTCAAAACCGCATTTGGTGGCAAGCGTTATTAGTAGGAATACGTGTTAATTTCGACAAACCTCATTGGCAACTTTTGCAGGTTACCGGCACTGGGCACCTTTTTAGTATTTCGGGAATGCATTTAGGTGTCGTCGCAGCGTACACGTTATTACTCAGCGCAGGGTTTCTGCTCATTGCAAGTTACACAAAGAGAGTGGTGAAGGCTTTGATTTCAATGCTGCGCCTCCCTCATTGGTTCGCTGCATTGCACTTACCCTTGCAGTTTTCCTTGCAGGAAGCCCATACATTAACCCCAGTGTTTGCCATAAAATACCGAATAATGATTATTGGGGCCGTGTGGGTGGTCTGCGGGTTCTATGCTGCGTTAAGTGGTCTGGCACTCCCTGTGGTTAGAGCGTTCGTGCTTCTCACTATTGCCAGTGTGTTCTCACTGCTTTTCATTGCCTACCGGCCCATACACATAGCCACAGCAATGGTGGCAATGAGTATTGTGCTTTTTCCATTGTCTATCTTAAGCGCTAGTTTCTACTTAAGCGTATGTGCCGTCTTTTATATTTGGTTTCTTACCACACGGTTTCGCACAGAAAATGGGTCACGGTTTAAAACCCTACTGCTTTTACAGCTTTTACTGGGCGTATTTATGGCGCCTTTAACCATTATTTTTTTTAACTCACTGTCGGTAGCGGGGTTGATTGCCAATATTATTGCCGTTCCAGTAATTACACTATTACTGCCTCCCGCACTCATTATCTTGCTTATACTTACCCTAGTACATCCCCTAGTATATCCCTCGAAAGTAGACGCTACAGATGGAGGCGCAGTAGATAATATTTATCAAATGGCTGAGAGTCTTTTCATCTATTTAGATAGTGCTTTATCGTGGTTACTTAGTGTTTTACGCTACATTGCCCACTATGACTGGGCAGCAATCAATATTCACATTGATTCCAAAGTAGCAGCCTGCCTTCTGGTTTGCATGATGGTCATCATCGCTCCCCCATGGCGTTACAAGCGACATGCGCTTTTTGTGCTAACCATCCCCCTGTTAGCCTTTTATATCCCTTCAAACCCTGACCAATGGAAGGTGCACGTGTTAGATGCAGGGCAGGCCAGTGCAATAGTGGTAATTAAAGGCGAAAGAGCCATGGTTATCGACTCGGGCGCTAGCTATCGTAACCTTGCCTACACGGCGAGTTCGGTGTTACTCCCTTTACTGAAAAGAGAGGGCGTGGAGGCGATAGACATTATTGTTCATACACATAAAGACAACGATCATGCCGGAGGCAAAGCGGCGCTAGCATCTTCGCCATTAGCTCAAAATGCAATGTGGTTTTCACCCACAAAAAACTGTGAGCTTGGGCGAGTAGAGCAATGGGAGGGATTGGCCATTCATTTTTTATGGCCAAAGGCTGGAAATACAATAAACAATAATGACCATTCTTGTGTGTTAAAAATAACCGACGGCCAGCGCAGTGTTTTGCTACCGGGTGATATCGAGCGCACTACTGAATACGCCATTCTAGCCTTGCCTAACTCAAAGACAAACCTAAAAGCTGATGTGCTTATTGCACCGCATCATGGCAGCAATACATCGTCCACTGACGTGTTTTTGAAATACGTGGCGCCTAAAGCGGCAATTTTCACTCAAGGTTTTGAGAACCGGTGGCAGTTTCCCGCAAAGGCCGTTACCTTGCGCTACGAGGCTCTTAATATTCCTTACTATATGACAAGTTTCCATGGTTATTTAACCATTTCTTTTCCCGCAGATAGCCACACCTATTTCAATCAAAACACCACAGGTTTCACTGTTCATTCTCAGCGGTTTGACTTGAATAAGCGTTGGTATCTCGACGCTCGATATCCTACTCACCTCTTACTAAGTCTTGAATCTCATTGATCTAATACTGAAAGTGTCGGTGGCATTTTAAGCAAATAAAGAGTGAAATTAGTGAATTGAATGAATAACGCGTACAATGTAGGGAAGGTTTTAGTGCCGTTTATTCAGTGTAAGATGTTTTTCTGTTTAGGCTAGCAAGTCTTTAAACATTCGCCTTATTTGGGCAGCACATGCCGCTGCAGCTATTTGCCAGTAAAAAGGGGGCAGTAAAAGGGGCAGCACAGGTTAAAAAACCTAGTTAAAGAAACAACAACGCGTTGGGCTTTAATTATCGGATAATTTATCGAACAAGTTACCGAATAACGTATTTAATACCGCATTTAAAAACTTAGCAAACGACAAGACGGGTGAAAATAATTCATGCAGCAAGCCGACACCTCGGATTTTCAAATTAAGCGCTTTCTCAGCTACCTCAAGGTGTACAAGGTGCCTTTCGTATTTGCCATCATAGGTATGATTGGCTATTCGGCGGTGGACACGTTTGTTTTTGCGCAGCTTCAACCCATGATTGATGAGTCATTGGGAAAAAATGATCACGAATACTTGCGCCTTGCCGCTTATGCCATTGTCCCGTTGTTTTTGTTGCGAGGCATATTCAATTTTTTAGGTACGTATACATTGAGCTGGATTGGCGCTCAGGTGGTTATGCGTATGCGCCAGCAGCTATTTGAAAAGTATATTCACCTGCCTGTGTCTTTTCACGATAATAACGCCGTTGGCGGACTTATTAGTAAAGTTACCTACGACACTGAGCAAGTTGCTAACGCATCAGGAAAAGCACTGCTTACCCTTATTCGAGAGGGGGCATTAGTCATAGGCCTTCTAGGCGTAATGTTTTATTACTCGTGGCAGTTGTCTCTCATTTTCCTACTGATAGGCCCATTAGTTGCCATTATTGTTGCGTTTGTTAGCAAGCGTTTTAGGGTGGTAAGTAAAAATATCCAGCATTCTATGGGTAACCTGACCTCATCAGTAGAACAGGCGGTTCGCGGTCATAAAGTGGTTATCATGTTCGGTGGCCAGAAAATAGAGCAGGATAAGTTTAAAGAAAAGAATAACCACAATCGACAGCAAACTATGAAACTGTCTGTCACTCAAATTCTCAGTGTGTCATCAATTCAGGTTATTGCCTCCGTTGCCTTGGCAGTAGTGCTATTTATTGCCAGTACACCAGGCATGTTAGAACAACTCACCGCTGGGGTATTTATTAATGTCGTGTTTTGTATGGTCATGCTGTTGAAGCCGCTTAAACAGCTCACCACCATCAACAATCAATTTCAAAAAGGCATGGCCGCCTGTGCGAGTATCTTTGAAATTTTAGATCAACAGGATGAAGATGATACCGGAGCATTACCTCTTGAGCGCGCAGCAGGAAAGCTTGAATTTGATGACGTCACTTTTTGTTACCCGGGTAAACAAACGCCTGCACTGTCTAATGTTTCGTTTACTGCAAACCCTGGCCAATCCATTGCTTTAGTAGGGCGATCAGGTAGTGGAAAGTCTACTATATCGTCCTTACTAACGAGGTTCTATGTACCCCAACAGGGTGAAATTCGCATTGATGACAAGGCGCTCAATTCAATAGACCTTAAAGACTTACGTGCTCAGTTTGCAGTAGTGTCTCAAAACGTGACTTTATTTAACGACAGCATTGCTAACAACATTGCCTATGGCGCGAGGGAAAATGTCACCCGTAGCCAAATTGAACACGCAGCAAAAATGGCTCATGTAGAAGAGTTTCTCGCTAACTTGCCAGATGGCCTGGACACCGTCATAGGTGAGAATGGCTTGATGCTATCGGGAGGCCAGCGCCAGCGCATTGCTATCGCACGGGCTATTTTAGCCCAGGCGCCTATTCTTATTCTTGATGAGGCAACGTCGGCGTTAGACACAGAATCTGAAAAGTTAATTCAAGATGCATTAGAAACACTGCAAAAGCGCTGCACGAGTATTGTAGTGGCACACAGACTCTCTACCATTGAAAGCGCAGACGCTATTATGGTGGTCGAGCAAGGGCAGATTATCGAAAAAGGCAGCCATAACGAACTGCTCGAGAAAAATGGTCATTACGCACAACTTCATGCACTGCAGTTTGGTGATGCTAAGTGAGTAACTTGGTAAAAAAGTGGTATGGCGGACACCCATTGGTGTGGCTGTTAGCGCCTCTTACACTGCTTTTTTACTGCGTTTCTGCAGGTAGAAGACTGCTATTTAAAAAAGGCGTTAAGAAAGCCATAAAAGTGAATGCGCCGGTCATCGTTGTGGGCAACATTTCTGTCGGGGGGAATGGAAAGACACCAGTTGTATTGGCCCTTGCAGAGTATTACACCCGACGTGGCATTAAAGTAGGTATTCTTAGCCGTGGTTATGGCGGCAACTCAAGTTTTTACCCGCGAAGCGTGGATGAGAATGATAACGCCGAAGAAGTAGGTGATGAACCAAGGCTGTTAGCCAGTCGAAGCGGTTGTACCGTGGTCATTGACCCAGTGCGTGCTCGCGGCGCGAGCTATCTGGTTGAGGAGTTGGGTTGCCAACTCATTATTTGCGATGACGGCCTACAGCATTATGCGCTGCATCGAGACATTGAATTAGTGGTAATGGACGATAGAGAAGTGGGTAGCGGCTTTCTGTTGCCCATGGGACCATTAAGAGAAGGAACGTGGCGTTTAGCTAACGTAGATGCAATTATTCATAATAGTGACGTAATTCCTCAATTTCGCCACGGCGTTTCACCGCAATTTTCCATGTTGTTACAGCCAGGGCAACTCACCAATATTCAAGATAAGAAACAGCAGTCTAGCGCAGCATCGTTTCGTGAAAAGCCTGTTAGCGCACTTGCAGGCATTGGCTCTCCCCAGCGTTTTTTCAATCAGTTAAAAGCGATGGGGCTAAATCTTGTTGCCTCCCTACCGTTTCCCGATCATTATCATTTTACTCGTGATGATATTCCTAACGGTACTGTGATAATGACAGAAAAAGACGCGGTAAAGGTAGCTTCATATGCCCACGATGACTGCTGGTTTTTGCCAGTTAGTGCACGTATTAGTGATGCGTTTTTTAATAATATAGATAATAAGCTAGCCACAACGGGCTTAGTTATAGAAAGCGAAAAGGAAAAAGAAGATGGCGTTTGATAAAAAGCTATTAGAAGTATTAGCATGCCCAGTATGCAAAGGAAAGCTTGTCTTAGGTGAGTCTAACGACAGTTTGGTTTGCCGTTTTGACCGTCTTGCTTATGACATCAAAGACGGCATTCCTGTGTTAATAGAAGCCAAAGCAACGACCTTGTCGTTAGAGCAAGTGGACGCGACTCGCTAAAACAATAGCGATTTTCACCAAGCGTTATTGTTTTACTGCAATCGCATTTCAAACAATAACAAGTAAGACTTTTGCCCTTATAAATGGTACTTCAAGCTATGGCATTTACAGTTGTTATACCCGCACGTTTTGGTTCCAGTCGTTTTCCTGGCAAGCCTTTAGCATCAATTAACGGAAAGCCAATGATTCAGCATGTTGTCGAGCGTGCTAAAGAGGCTGGTGCAGAGCGCATTATAGTGGCCACCGACGACGACAGAATTGAAGAAGTAGCAAGTCAATTTTGCACGGTTTGCATGACGTCCTCAGAGCATCAGTCTGGTACTGAGCGCATTGCCGAAGTGGTTCGCAAAATGGCGCTCAGCGCAGACGACATTGTGGTAAATGTGCAGGGCGATGAGCCTTTTATTCCCGCAGAAAATATTCGCCAAGTTGCGCTCAATTTAGCACACGCTAAAGAGTGTGAGATGGCTACATTAACCACACCGGTTACCAGTACCGACGATGTGTTTAACCCCAATATTGTTAAGGTTGTGGTAAACAAGAATAACGAAGCGATATACTTTTCACGCTCACCTATTCCCTTTGAACGGGATAGAATGATGGCCGATATTTGCGATGCAAATACGGCGCTTTATCATCGCCACATTGGCATTTATGCGTATCGAGCAGGCTATATCGAGCAATATGTGAGTTATGAACCTAGCGCTTTAGAACAAATAGAATCGCTAGAGCAATTGAGAGCCTTGTGGTATGGCGATAGCATCCATTGCCAGCAGGCCAAAGCGCCACCACCTATAGGTATCGATACACCTGAAGACTTGGACCGTTTGCTAGTTGCGCTGGAACAACACAGTTAAATCTAAAACATCTAAATCAATTTAATCAACTTAATCATATAAAAGAATACACGCAAAGGGAGGCGTTATGAATGTTGTTATAACGGGAGGCAATCGCGGCATCGGACTCGCACTGGCCAAGCAATATCAACAGCAAGGCGCAAAAGTGTATGCAACATGCAGAAATAGTTGTGACGAGTTAAACAGTACAGGGATTAGTGTCATTCAGGGCGTAGATGTGTCTCGCCCGGATACGTTAGGCGAGCAATTAGCGCCGTTGTCTAATATTAATATTGATGTGCTCATTAATAATGCAGGTGTGTTGGGCAAAGAGTCTATTGATGATTGGGATCCCAATACCATTGATTATCAATTTAGAGTAAATGCATTAGGCCCATTACTTGTTACCCAACTGTTATTGCCGCGCTTATCTTCAGGCAGCAAGGTTGCGTTAATAACAAGCCGCATGGGCTCTATGACCGACAATGGCTCTGGTAATTACTACGGCTACCGTATGTCAAAGGCAGCGCTAAATGCCGCAGGTGTGTCGCTAGCGAACGATCTTAAGCCAAAAGGTATAGCGGTTGGCCTGTTTCATCCAGGCTTTGTGCAAACCGAAATGGTGGGCGGCGCTGGCGATATTGATACCACAACGTGTGCTGAGCGTTTGGTAGAGCGAATTTCTGAATTGAATATCGAGTCTAGCGGGCAGTTTGTTCATTCCAATGGTGAAATATTGCCTTGGTAAAAGGCACCAACGAAAAAGGCGCTACTACTAGCGCCCTTTTGTGTATTACTTGTTTTACACCATTGGTATTACGCGTCGTCTTGCTCGTCCTGCTCATCAGAGAGTACAGCCCAAACATCGTGTTCGTTAGCGTGGATTACCTCGGCCCAAACACGCTCACCAGGTTTCACATCATAAACGCCGTTTAGATGAACAAGACCGTCAACTTCTGGCGCATCAGCGTACGTTCTACCTACTGCACCTTCACTGTCTACGTAATCAATGACCACTTGGTATTCGTTGCCAATTCGTGCTTGTAGGCGAGCTGCGCTTATTTCTCCCTGCACCTCCATGAAGCGAGTAAGGCGCTGCTGCTTAACGTCTTCTGGAACAGGATCAGGCAGATCGTTAGCCCTTGCACCTTCAACGGGTGAATAAGCAAACGCGCCAACGCGGTCAAGCTGCGCTTCTCGTAAGAATTCGAGAAGCTCTTCAAACTCTTCTTCTGTTTCACCAGGGAAGCCAACAATAAATGTAGAGCGAATAACAAGTGACGGACATGCTTCACGCCACTTCTTTACTCGTTCAAGTACTCGCTCTGAGCTGCCCGGGCGTTTCATTAAACGCAGAATACGTTTGCTCGCGTGCTGAAACGGAATATCGAGATAGGGTAAAATCTTACCTTCGTTCATCAAAGGAATAAGATCATCAACATGCGGGTAGGGGTACACGTAATGTAAACGTACCCAAATTCCAATTTCACCTAGCTTTTCACACAGCTGCTGCATATGGGTTTTAACAGGCATGCCGTTCCAAAAGCCTGTTCTGTGTTTTACATCAACACCATAGGCACTAGTATCTTGTGATATGACAAGAAGCTCTTTAACGCCAGCATCTTTTAAGCGCTTAGCTTCATCAAGCACATTGCCCACTGGGCGACTGACTAAGTCGCCACGCATAGATGGGATAATGCAGAATGTGCATCTGTGATTACAGCCTTCCGATATCTTTAAATAAGCATAGTGTCTTGGTGTAAGCTTTACACCGTGGTCGGGTACAAGGTCGGCAAACGGGTTGTGAGACGGTTTTGGCAAATGTTCATGCACTTGCTCTACCACGGTTTCATACGCATGAGGACCTGTAATAGCGAGAATGTTAGGGTGTACCTCGCGAATTTCGTCTTCTTTAATACCCAAGCAACCGGTGACAATTACTTTACCGTTTTCTTTAAGTGCCTCGCCAATGGTATCAAGTGACTCTTCAACAGCGGCATCAATGAACCCACAGGTGTTAACAATGACGAGGTCGGCATCGTTATAGGTAGGTACGACATCGTAGCCTTCTGTGCGAAGTTGGGTAAGAATACGCTCAGAATCCACTAGGTTTTTGGGGCAGCCTAACGAAACAAAGCCGATACGACTGCCGTTGCTGGCGTTGTTCGATTTGGTCTCATTCAACACTTTTACCGGCGTTTCTAACGTCGTAGTGTTGTTGGTTACTTTGTTAGGATTAAACGTTTCTACTGTCATCTAAAATATCACCTAGCCAATGACGATGCCCCAATGACTATACGTACATTAGGCGCGACTTAAAAAGGGCGCAAAGTATACAGTAAGTGGCACAATAACACAGTACATAGCTGCCTATTTTTCATTAAATAAGAATTCTTAAATCACGAGTTTTAAATTAGACGTTTTTAATCACAAGTAACAAGGGACGTTTGCTATTCATTTTTGCAGAGGGATTGATTAAATGAGGTGTAAAGGTGGTGATGTAATGAAGAGGCAGCTTTTAATTAACGGTATTTTTAGCTGGTGCGCTTTAATTTTATATTCACAGCCCCATTAATCAGACTTGCTGTAAAACAAAAACTAAAATGAAATCGATTATGACAAAGCTGACCCAATGCTAAAACTTCCCTTAAAGTACTATGATGAATCTGGACGAATACTGCCGCCCGTCTGGTTGTATTCGCTGTTGCTACTGCTTTGTATAGATTGGCTTGTGTTTATTTTTTCCGTTGCATCTCGTACACAAACCACTGACCTGCTAGCCTTTTTCTATCCTCAAAAGGAAGCCTTAGGCCTTAATTTAGTAGCGAGCTTGCCAGTATTGATCACTCTTGTATTGATCAGTCAAAGAGAGCGCTTATGGAAGCACGACCTGGTAAGTTGGCGTCATTGTATTTTGCCATCTATACAAATAGGGGTACTTATTCTACTCACGTCTCAAATCTATTATCTCATGCATCATCAATGGGGTTTTGAGGTGGTTACAGCAGTAAAGATCTTACTCTATTCAGTAACACTCTATGTGGTAACCCGTAGTCGCCACTTAAAGTGGATGATTTACGATTGGGCAACACCCTTCGTAGAGACCATAGAGACGCCTGACGAGCAAAGCAAAAACCAAAACGCCTCAAAAAACAACAGTGAAGATTAAGATGAACAGTCAGATGAAGGAATTAACAAAAGCTAAGGGAGTTAACCGTTATTCTTGCTAATCAGAGCCGCATTAGTGCTTATGGTTGGCCAAGGCTTGTTCATAGTAAGCATAAACACTCACTTGACTGTCGTTGACCAAACGCTCGTAACAAATGCCAGCTAATGCATAAGTATTGCCACCAACACCTAAAAAGACAGTTGGGGCTTTCGGGTTTGACTGATCGTAAACCCACTCTCCGCCAATTTGATTTTTTAATATTTCACCTACGTAGGCGCCAAAAATATTACAAATAGTAAAAACCGCCTCATCTTCTAAAGCTTGGTCGTGAAATTTGTCAATAAAGCTAAGTAAAACGTCATCTACCGTTGCAATACTTTGCGGTGAGTCATCAAGGGTGATGTCGAACTCTTTAGATGCGACAACTTTTGCGTCGGATGCACAATCGGTCATTAATTTATTGAGCTCTTCTGGTGACACAGTCTTCTCCTTTTTAGGCGATACAACCGTAGATTAAGATCTACACGGGCTAGTCAGTACAATACAACGAGCATGACAATACAATAGACATTGAAATATAACAGGTTGTTTGCCCTAAGGTAATATGAAAGCGCGTTTAAATTACTTGTTACCCGTTAATCGGTTTATGACGCTTGCTGCTGCGAACATGCCAAATGTAGCCGTTACTGTGACAACGGCACCAAAGCCTCCAGCGCAATCTAATCGGGTTCCACCTTCCATTGCTGATTTGCTAAAACACACAGAGCCATCTGGCTGAGGGTAGCGAAGCTGTTCAGTGGAGTAGATACATTCAACGCCAAAACGGCGTTTAGGGTTTTTACTGAAATTGTAAAAACGTCGTAATTCACTTCGAAGCTTTGCCGCAAGAGGGTCCTGGGTTGTCTTTGATAAGTCGCCCCGTGTCACTTGGGTAGGGTCTATCTGACCGCCTGCGCCGCCAACAGTAACAATAGGAATTTTATTGCGTTTACAGTGGGCAATCATGGCTGCTTTAGCGCGAATACTGTCAGTAGCATCCACAACCATATCCATCTCAGTTGTTAGCAAATCTTTTGTATTTTCAGGAGTAATGAAATCTTCTATCACCGCAACGTCACACGCTGGATTGATTTGCGCTATGCGAGATGCCATTACCTCGACCTTCGGCTCGCCTATAGTGTTATTAAGTGCGTGGATTTGGCGATTAGTGTTAGTGACACAAACATCATCTAAGTCTATTAGGGTAATTTTGCCCACTCCCGAGCGCGCAAGAGCCTCTGCGGTCCAACTGCCCACGCCACCTATGCCAATAACGGCAACATGGCTATTTGCTAGTGCATGGGTTTGTTCTGCGCCGTACAGGCGCACTATGCCACCTAACCGTGGGTCTTCAGACATGGTAATTCTACTCAGTTCGTTATGACTCGCTCAATGAAACAAGCTTGTTCAAATAGTATTGTTTATCTCTGCGAATGGCTTGATGTGCGCTAAACATCTTTGTCGCACTTTCTTTCGCACATTGTTTCGCACTTTATTTTGCGTTTAGTAATTCGCACAGCACGGTAAATAATTTAGGAAATAGCTTTGCGGCCAATTCAGTGGCTAGCTTCGTAAATATTTCAATGACAAATAGTAAATAGCTCAATGAATCCTTCGGCGCTTTACTCAGCACTTTATCAGCACTCTGTCAGCATTCTATTAGCGCCTTAGCTACACCTTTTGCCAACCTTCGCTGCACCTAAATTGGAACGGGGCGTATTTTCTCAGAAATCAGTGCAAAAATCATTGCCAGAATCATCAATGGACTCAACATATAACATCGACGGTACGTTTTTTGTACTCATAACGGGTCACTAATTATTAGTTTTTTTAGTTTTTTTAGAATGATAAATCCGTATTAAGCCAACATACGTTCTATAAATTACATGTTTTAATTAATCTATCGAAATTAAGGTGTTTAACACTTAGGCGCGTTAACGTTTTTTAAAAACCGTTGGTTCGAATGTACGGCAACGGTCAACGCGCCCTTATCAAAGAGGTATGGTTATGGGTTTATTAGTTGATGGAAAGTGGCAAGATAAATGGTACGACACTGATAAAAGTGGCGGCAAGTTTGAACGGCAGGCAAGTAAGTTCCGTCATCGAATAGGGGGTAGCGATGGTAAGTTTGCCCCTGAAAGCGGACGCTACCACCTGTATGTATCTTTAGCGTGCCCATGGGCCCACAGAACACTGATTTTTCGTAAGCTTAAAAAGCTGGAATCCCACATCGACGTGTCTGTCGTGCATCCAGAAATGCTCGATAACGGCTGGGAATTTGGAGATTATCCTGGTGCAACTGGCGATACACTTTTTAACTTTGAATTTGCTCACCAGCTATACACCAAGGTTGATCCTGATATTACGACAAGAGTGACTGTGCCAATTTTGTGGGATAAAAAACTCAACACCATTGTTAACAACGAGTCAGCAGACATAATTCGAATTCTCAATAGCGACTTTAATGCGCTAACAGGAAACTATGATGATTATTACCCAGAATTATTGCGCTCTGGCATCGACGAAATTAACGAATTGGTGTACCACAATATTAATAATGGGGTGTACAAGTCTGGTTTTGCCACTACACAAGAGGCGTATGAAGAAGCCGTCAATGCGCTGTTTGATGCCCTTGAAGAGGTTGAAACTCGTCTTTCCTCATCGCGTTATTTAGTGGGAGACACGCTAACCGAGGCAGACTGGCGTCTATTTACCACCTTAATACGCTTTGACCCCGTTTATCACGGACACTTTAAATGTAATAAAAAGCAAATAGCCGATTACCCCAATACATTCGGGTATATGAAGGAGCTTTACCAAGTACCTGGCGTGGCAGAAACCGTCAATTTTGACCATATAAAGCGTCACTATTATTTTAGTCATACCATGATTAACCCAACCCAGGTTATTCCAGTGGGACCATCTCAAGATTTGATGTCTGCCCATGGCAGAGAAAACATCGGTAAATGAGCGAGAGCACCTGTTATGAATTCAAACACTAATGATCAAAAACATGCTGTTCCTCAACGCTCCGTCACAAAACGGGTAAAAGGGGTAGCCACGAGTGATGGGGCTGGTGTCTCGTTAACACGTATCATTGGGCAGCCCATGCTCCCTAGGCTTGACCCGTTCTTAATGCTCGATTTTTTTGGTTCCGATAAACCGGATGAATATTTATCTGGCTTTCCTTCCCATCCACATAGGGGGTTCCAAACGGTCACTTATATGCTGGCAGGTAAGATGCGGCATAAAGATTCCGTGGGGAACGAGGGGGTTATAGAGGCAGGTGGGATCCAGTGGATGAATGCAGGTAAAGGTATTATCCATGAAGAAATGCCAGAGCAAGAAGAGGGTCTTTTACAAGGCTTTCAATTATGGGTGAATCTTCCGTCTCATGAAAAAATGTCACCGCCTAGCTACCAAGACATTCAACCGTCAGACGTACCGGTTGTAAATAGTCACGGAGCCACAGTGAAGGTGCTTGCTGGTGAATTTGACGGTGTTGCTGGACCTGTAAAAACCACCGCTGTTGCACCGTCGTTTTTTGATGTTCATCTTACACCCACCGAGGATGAACCCTCTGTTCTTTCTATTAATATTAAGGGAATACAAGAGGGGTTTATTTATGTTTATGAGGGGGCGTTGACAGTAAATCCAGAATCAGCAGCATCGGAAAACACACTCAGCGCAACAGAACTCGGGGTACTGTCGCCCACCAGTACTGAGAACTCACAACTAACGCTTCTCGCCAAGGGTGAATGCAAGTGTATTGTGGTATTTGGTGAGCCGATTAATGAGCCCATTGTCCAATACGGGCCGTTTGTTATGAATACGCAGCAAGAAATAATGGAGGCGTTTGAGGCTTATAAAAATGGAAAACTTACATTATAAGAGACTTGCCAAGTAACACTGTAGCAATGTGAGAGAGACGCGAATTATGAGAGTCACTAAGTAAGAGTGACGAGACCGCGACACAACTCAAACGAGCTGTGTCGGTCTGCTCTTTTACATCGTCATGCCTATGATAATAGAAATATCATCCAGGCATGACTGACTACCGCAACGGTGGTTAATCCCATGCGTAATCCGATGTAACTCACAATTTGGTCTTTTGGTAGGCTGAGAGTGAATTTATCGTAAAGCATAACGGCAACGTAGCTCAACGACAGCACACCGAGAACCTTTACATCACTGGCGAAGACAAGACAAAGCCATCCCACTATTGTAGGCAACATGGCCAAATACATTTGCCTGTCGTAGCGCTGATTGCTTATTGAATCCCACCAGTGAACACCGCCAAAGAAAGAAAGTAATACTGCGGAATACTGTACGAAGTACGTTGCGCTTTGCGTAATGGATAAAATATTAAATACATAGGCCAGGGGCATAGCAATAAACGGTATTAAACCTGCTAAACCAAGACCAAGTGCAGAATAGGGCATTTGTACTCCTTTAAAAAACACGCCATAAACAAAAATAGCGCCAATCGTGGCGCTATTTTTACAACCTAAAAAGGCAGTTAGTTCATAACTACTTTATAGGGGTATATTTTCTTTGGCTGTGACCTGTGTATAGCTGACGAGGACGACCAATTTTTTGTTTTGGATCGCTCATCATCTCATGCCAGTGTGAAATCCAACCCACTGTGCGCGATAGCGCAAAGATACATGTAAACATGTTAGTTGGAATACCAATCGCTTTAAGTACGATACCAGAATAGAAATCCACGTTAGGGAATAACTTCTTCTCTGCAAAGTACGGGTCGCTCAACGCAATTTTTTCAAGTTCCATTGCTACTTCAAGAAGTGGATCTTTCACGTTAAGTTCACTGAGTACTTCATGACAGCTTTCACGCATAACGGTGGCACGGGGATCGTGGTTTTTATAAACACGGTGACCGAAGCCCATTAGGCGGAATGGGTCAGACTTATCTTTCGCTCTGGCGATAAACTCAGGAATGCGGTCAACAGTACCGATTTCTTCTAGCATGTTAAGGCATGCTTCGTTTGCACCACCGTGAGCAGGACCCCATAAAGACGCAACACCTGCAGCGATACATGCATAAGGGTTAGCACCAGATGAACCAGCAAGACGAACGGTAGAGGTAGATGCATTTTGCTCGTGGTCAGCATGAAGCGTAAAGATACGGTCCATTGCACGCTCAACTGCAGGGCTAATCTTATGTTCTTCAGCAGGTACAGAAAACATCATGTTTAAGAAGTTAGCTGCATAGCTCAAATCGTTACGAGGATATACGAACGGTTGACCTACATTGTACTTGTAACACATAGCAACAAGTGTAGGCATTTTGGCGATTAAACGGTGCGCACTGCGTACACGCTGTTCTTCGTTAGAAACGTCAAGGTCGCTGTGATAGAACGATGACATTGCACCAACAGTACCGCACAACATCGCCATAGGGTGGGCGTCGTTGCGGAAACCATGGAAGAACATGTTAATTTGCTCGTGAACCATTGTATGACGAGTAATTGTTTCTTTAAATTCCTCGTATTGCTCTGTAGACGGTGCGTCACCGTGTAACAGCATGTAGCATACTTCTAGGTAGTCAGCGTCGCGCGCTAGTTCTTCGATGGGGAAGCCACGGTGAAGAAGTACGCCGGCAGCGCCGTCAATGTAAGTAATGCTAGACTCGCAAGATCCTGTAGCCATAAAACCAGGGTCGTAAGTAAAATAACCGTGTTGTCCAACTGAACGGACGTCGATTACATCTTGTCCTTCTGTGCCTGACAAAATAGGAAGCTCGATTTCCTTGTCGCCGGCTTTAAGAATGGCTTTTTGATCTGCCATATATTGCTCTCCTCAGAATGGTTCTGTTTGCAGCAAAACGGACGAAAATGTCCGCTTAATTGGGAAAAGTGGGCGTATTTGTACTTTATTATGCACCAATAAGTCAATTTTATTGCATATATGTATAATAAATATTCTCTATCACTGAGATTTGTATTAGCAACTTTGTTACTCGCTATTTACTAAATAAAAACACCGCTTTCCTTAATACCCCAATATTTTTAATTACTTTTGGGAAAAGGTAAATCATTAATCGATGTTTTTGTGATGAGTTGTGTTACTGGCGATATACTTCGTGCAGAATAATTAATCAGTTACATTAAAAGACATTAACTTGCTCGATATAATATAGTCACACAAACCTAGCACTGATAACCTAAATCACGCGTTTGTACGTTAGAAGCGGCGGGTTTGGAGCAATAGTGATCTCTTTTTATTTAAAATAGTTACCAATAAAGTGCTAATGCAGACTAAAGTCTTACTACGACACAAAAAATTGTAATTATATACTACGCTGGATATACTCGGCGGTGCTTGATTACTAGAATAATTATTCTGTTAAAAGCATTAAAGATAAGTTCACAAATTGTTAACAACTCAATGGATGAGGCAATTAACAGGTTAA